>ENA-OQCK01000219-OQCK01000219.1-human-gut-metagenome-genome-assembly--contig:-NODE-219-length-33931-cov-3.638238_pt1 | contig 33931 bp, 30 predicted proteins | sample MGYA00242498_ERZ504578 | MGnify/ENA primary metagenome ERZ504578 (study PRJEB26092, sample SAMD00036229) | human gut metagenome | host: Homo sapiens | study: EMG produced TPA metagenomics assembly of...
TAATCAGTAACATGAAATATATAATATATCACATCTGTTGCAATCCTTTCGTTCTGCTTCTTGAGCGCCTGTAACAAGCCTACAGAAACGAAGATTCCTGTTCCCGTGATATTCGACACGGATGTCGGCAATGACATTGACGACGTGCTGGCTATGCAAATGCTATTCAACTATGAGAACGCCGGAACAATAGATCTGCTAGGTATCACAATCAGCAAGTCCAACCCTTATTCAATTGAATATATTGACGGATATTGCCGCCTCAACGAGAGGGGAGACATTCCATTGGGATATGCATACAACGGAGCTACTCCCGAAGACGGAGGTTATCTCCGCCAGACTTTGGATACCATTATTGAAGGCAATAAGATACTGTATCCTCAAAGAAGCATAAAAGACAATCTGCCGGAAGGATATAAGTTATTACGGAAATTACTGGCTTCACAACCAGATAATTCCGTGGTATTTATTGCCGTAGGACCGGAAACGAACCTTTCACGCCTGCTACGCTCAGAAGCCGACGAATACAGTCCTTTGGACGGCAAATCACTCGTTGCCCAAAAAGTGAAGCTGTTGTCCGTAATGGGAGGACTCTATGGGAACGAGTTCGACTTCCCCGAATGGAATCTAGTACAGGATATAAATGCCGCACAAACCGTATTCAGCGAATGGCCCACTCCGGTCATTGCAAGCGGCTGGGAACTAGGCAACAAATTGTTGTATCCGCATCAGAGTATCTTGAATGATTTCCCGAACGCTTACAAACATCCTCTTTGTGTATCTTACCAGATATATGACAAAATGCCATACGACAGGCAAACTTGGGATTTGACTTCTGTCATACAGCCATAGAGCCGGAGAAGGATTATTTTGAACTGTCAACAAAAGGAACGATTACAATAGACAGTGCAGGACACAGTCTATTTAATGCGTCAGACAAAGGACAACATCAATATCTTATGATTCAAGGAAATGAGAATATTCAGAGAACATTAGGTGCCATTGTCCGCCAGGTGACAGGGAAAGAAGAAAAGAATATAAACCAATAAAGAAAGAGTCATGTTTATAGTCAATAGTTATACACTAGCCATTATCTTTTGCTTCATAACCATGATATGTTGGGGTTCCTGGGGTAACACCCAAAAACTGGCCAGTAAGAACTGGCGTTATGAGCTTTATTACTGGGATTATACAATCGGTATCTTATTATTTGCCTTACTTCTCGTTTTCACACTCGGAAGTTTCGGAGATTCGGGGAGAGGTTTTCTGGAAGATATCCGGCAAGTAGATACCAGATACATAGTCAGTGCCTTGATCGGAGGAATTATTTTCAATGCTTCCAACATCTTACTTTCAGCTTCGGTCTCCATAGCCGGAATGGCGGTTGCTTTTCCGTTGGGCGTAGGACTTGCCTTGGTCCTAGGTGTGTTCATCAACTATTTCAGCACTCCTAAAGGAGATCCGTTCTGGTTGTTTACTGGAGTAATCTTGATTGTTATCGCTATCATCTGCAATGGAATAGCGGCAGGCAGACAACAAAAAAAGGGAAATAATAATAGCAAGAAAGGGATTATTCTTGCGGCTATTGCCGGCATACTTATGTCTTTCTTCTACCGTTTTGTGGCTGCTGCCATGGACCTTAACAATTTTGACTCTCCGACTCCGGGCATGGCTACTCCATACACCGCTTTCTTTATATTCTCAATCGGTATCTTCCTGAGCAACTTCCTATTCAATACAGTTGTTATGAAACGCCCGTTTGTAGGAACTCCTGTAAGCTATAAAGAATATTTTGCAGGAAAAGCAAGCACACATCTGGTAGGTATCCTCGGAGGATGTATATGGGGATTGGGAACTGCTTTAAGCTATATAGCCGCAGGAAAAGCGGGAGCTGCCATCTCCTACGCTCTCGGTCAGGGAGCACCTATGATTGCCGCCTTATGGGGTGTATTTATCTGGAAAGAGTTCACCGGTAGTTCCAAATCAACCGACAGACTTTTAGGAATCATGTTTATTCTGTTCATCACAGGATTATCATTCATCGTTTTATCCGGAGGAAACTAATTATGAAAATGAACCATATTCTTTTCCTACTAACAGCAGCCTTCTGTTTTCCTTCGATAACAGTTGCCAAAATAATTGAGGCCGGTTCGCCGGACAAGAAAAATGTGATAACTATCGAGACTGACAATCAGGTCAGTTACAGCTTATCCCGGAATGGAACAAAGATTCTTGATACTTGCCCGCTCTCACTTACAGTCGGAAACGACACTTGGGGAACAGACAAATGTAGAAAGATAACTCGTAAAAGCGTTTCGGAAAAAGTGGAATTTATTGTACCGCGTAAATATAAAGAGACAGTGGATAATTATAACCAGGTTGAGCTTATTTACAAAGACTATAAAATCGAATTCAGAATCTATAATGACGGAGTGGCCTATCGTTTCGTAAGTACTGCAAACAATAAACAGCCTGTAAAGAAAGAGTCGGTATCTTTCCGCTTCGGACAGGATCATACCTCGTACACTCTTTTAACCGACCAGCTACAAAACTGGTTTGAGCAGGATTATACGGTAAAGCCGATCAATGCATTACCCAAAGACAGTTTCTCTGTAGCGCCTGTAATGGTCGAAGTAGACAAATACAAAGTATTATTAGCAGAAGCCAATCTCTATAATTATCCGGGAATGTACTTACAACCCGCCCTAGAATCCTTCCATGCATTTTTGCCAATTATCCGGACAAGGAAGTGCCATACGAAGGGGATAATAAAATCTATGCCTCCACACGCAAAGACTATCTTATTCCCACCTGCGGGAAACGGGTCTTTCCATGGCGGGTGACCGGTATCTTCGACAATGCTTCTTCCATATTACAAAGCGAGCTTATATATTACTCTCCGAGGAGAAAGAACAAGCCGCCGACTATACATGGGTTAAACCCGGTAAAGTATTATGGGACTGGTGGAATGACCGTAATATCTATCATATAAATTTCAAAAGTGGCATTAATACCGATACATATCTCTATCTGGTAGACTATGCAGCCAAACATCACATCGAATATGTCCTGATCGACGAAGGCTGGTCGGCACGTAACGATCTGTTAACCCTCAATCCCGATGTTGACATTCCGCGTATCTGTGAATATGCAACAAAAAAAGGAGTAGGTATCCAGTTATGGTCGAAATGGGTAAACATCATGCGACAAATGGATGAGGCTTTTGCACAATTCAGCAAATGGGGAGTGAAGGGAGTCAAAATAGACTTTATGGACCGTAATGATGCCAAAATGGTTAACTTCTACGAACAAGTAGCTATTAAAGCCACTCAATACAAATTATTAGTAGACTTTCACGGTTCTTACCCCAACGAGGGCATGAGACGCAAATACCCGAATCTGATGACACGCGAAGGAGTAATAGGACTGGAGTATAACAAATGGAGCAAAAGAGCCACGGTTACACATGATGTAATCATCCCTTATCTGCGTATGTGGGTAGGCCCAATGGACTATACTCCCGGAGCTATGCTTAACGCACATCCGGAAACATTCTATGAAAATCAACATGAACCGATGAGTCAGGCACACGTAGCCACCAGTTAGCCATGTATGTAGTCTACGAAAGCCCGTTGCAAATGATTTCGGACAGTCCTACTAAATATGACAAGAATCTCCGGAGTTTTGAATTTATCAAAAGTATTCCTACAACCTGGGATGAGACAGTCCCTTTGGAGGGAGAAGTGGGCGAATATATCGCTCTTGCACGCCGGCATAACGATACATGGTATATCGGAGTAATCAACGGAGCTACCCCACGGCATATTGAGATTGATTTATCATTCATAGGAAATGGACCGAAGAAAATAAAAGCACATATAGATGGAGTAAATGCCGGGCAACAGGCGAAAGACTCCCAAATAATAGAACAAGTTATCAAGGACAACGAAAAACTGCCCATAGATATGAGCAGAGAGGAGGATATACAGGTATTATTCATATAGAGAAGTAACATTTTACGGTTACTCAACAAAGCAGGCTGCCTCTTTATATCGAGACAGCCTGCCTTTATTTTATTCCCAATCGTTTCAGACGGTAATATCCAGTAAAATCTTTCCTTTTGCGTTCAGAACTTTCACTCTCAGTTCGTCTTTTTTCTTTTCCAGAATCATCACCGTAGCGCCATCCATTTTATACCCGCCACCGATAATAACCGGATAATTGTTGCCCAGCTCACCTTTCGGATGATAAGCATATTTATGAGTATGTGCATTCAGACTGATATTGAAAGGTGCTTTCTCCAATAGTTTGGTCCACAGATTTGCACAAAGGTTCTTTCCGTCATTTCCATAAAGAGGAATATGATGAATAAGGACACGTTTCCCGGCTTTCTTGAATTCTTTGGAAGACAACTCCTTTTTCAGGAAATCAACTTGTTCATTACGTAACTGGGTAAAATCATTCAAACCGTAATACACCCAATGGTCATCCGGTTTGTCTTCCCCACAGTCCAGCATAACGATACGGGTATCCCCCCAATTGAAAGAGCCGTAAGTCCTGTCCCCTACGTAGTCGTAGTGGTCGCGCAAACCGATAGAATAGGCATTGCGGATTTCATGGTTGCCACGCATAAAGAAGTCGGTATACGGTCGCCACACACTCCTTCTGTCAGTTCACTGATAAAACTGGTTGCTTGATTATGGTCCACCGGGTCGTCTACACAGTCACCATTGAAGACAACGAAGTCATAATTGACATTCTTGATTTGCTGACACAAAGCTCGGAAGGTTTGCGTATGCTGATGCAGGTCATTAAAGACAACGGCAGTAAAAGAGTCTGTATCCGTTGCCGGAAGTGTAAACTCACTGAAGCCGACTGCGCCGTATTGCCGAACACCTTTTTATACGCCTGATAAAGCAGAATTTCTTGTGAGCATACACGGTAATAATATTTCTGACCGGGTTGCAGGCCGTCTATACGTATTTTGTGCAAGTAGTTATTGCAAACCACCTGTCCGTCGACAATCGTACGTGCACGTTTCAGTTGGGTAGTGTCCGTTCCATATTCCACCCAGCAATAAGCAGGAACGGTGGTTTCCCACATCACTGTAATACCGTTGCCTACCGGATTCTGCAAGTAAGGTTTCATGCGGAATATCTTATCCGCCTTTTCGGCAGTACGGAGTTCCACCAATATAGGACGATGATCGGAAGCCATCGGTTCATTTATGACTTTTGCAGATATCACAGCAAATCCTTTCGCATTCTGCTTTAGCGTAGCAATGTAATCTATCGTCTCTTTAGGATCAGGCGCAGGGAATGTATGCTGTTTCGGATTAGAGAGTATCTGAAAATCCTTTTGCAGTTTTTTGATAAAGCCGGATTCCGGTTCAGCATTCATGTCACCGGCCAGAAAGAGAGGCTTGGTAGAGGAGGAAGTGAAAGCCTTCACCAGCTCTAATGATTTCATACGGTCTTCTTCGGTCAGCGACATGTGAGTGCAGCAATAGATATAATCGGCAAATTCCGCCAGAATCAATGTACGCGCTTCTTCCCTTCCCGGCAAAGGTAAGGTCTGCAAACGAAGCGGGACTTGTTTCGTCAACAGTCCGATCCCATATTTTCCTCCGTCATAGTCTATTGCAGGTGCAAAATAACCATGCATTTGAGTACGTTCGGCAATTTCGCCCAACACATACTTCTGCCCGCTTCGGTTTGTCATGCTGTCAACTTCCTGTATAGCCACCACATCCGGGGATGTATTGTTTATAACATTCGCTATACGCTGGAAATTACATACATTATCCATACCGTTTGCATTCTTGATATTGTAGCTCATCAGTTTCAACGTATTCTGAGCTTGTGCCGAAAAAATAAATAGAGCGGCAAAAATGAATAAAAGATTCTTTTTCATGTTTCTCATTGGGGGTTAATTAAATGAGCCTCAAAGGTAATAAAAAATAAAAGCTACAAAGGCATGAACGATACCTTTGTAGCTTTTATTTTTAGTTCCGGTTCTATCAAATAACGCCGCGTACTCTGTCATCAAAGGCGGAAAGTGCAGCTTTCGCCCCTTCTCCCATAGAGATAATGATTTGCTTATAAGGCACGGTGAAACATCTCCGGCTGCATAGATTCCGGTCACGTTGGTGCGACAATGTGCGTCAATCACAATTTCACCCGGACGATTGGTTTCCACCACTTCGCGGAATGCGCTACTATTGGCAGAAAGACCGATTTGTACAAACACTCCGTCAAGTTCCACCAGACGTTCTTCTTCCGTTTTGCGGTCTTTGATACGCAAAGCAGTCAGTTTGTCGCCGTTTCCTACCACCTCGGTAGTTTGTGAGCTGACAAATACTTCTACGTTCGGTAATGTTTTAAGGCGTTCCTGAAGTACATTATCCGCTTTCAGTTCATCCATAAATTCAAAGACAGTTACTTTAGAACAAATACCTGCCAAGTCGATAGCCGCCTCGATTCCGGAATTTCCTCCGCCAACTACCGCTACGTGCTTTCCTTTGTAGAACGGGCCGTCACAGTGAGGACAGAAAGCAACACCGCGACCGATATACTCCGCTTCTCCCGGAACGTTCAGCCTACGCCAGCTTGCACCGGTCGCAATAATCAATGCAGGAGCCAGAAACTTTTCACCGACAGAAGTCGTCACCAGTTTCTGCTTTCCCAGTATTTCCACTTTCTCTATCTTACGATGTTCCAACAGATCGACCGGATAACGCAGCAAGTGAGTTTTCAGGTTATCTGCCAGTTCGCTGCCCGTTGTTTCAGGAACAGAGATTAGGTTTTCGATGCCGACAGTCTCTTTCACTTGCCCACCGACACGTTCGGCTACAATAGCTACACGCAATCCTTTACGGGCAGAATAGATAGCAGCCGACACTCCCGCAGGGCCTCCACCGGCAACAATCACATCATATTCTTTCACCTCAGCCACCGCTTTGGTTTCATCAATTCCATATTGTTCTTCCAATTTTGCAAGCAGCTCGCCGAATTCGCCACGGCCTACATGGAGCAATTTGCCGTCAGCAAACACGGAAGGCACTCCCTGTATCTTCAATGCATCTACTTCGTCCTGGTAGAGCGCACCATCCACCATTTCATGCGTAATGGAAGAATTGAGTGTTGTCATCGCATTCAAAGCCTGTACAACATCAGGGCAGTTCGTACAAGTCAGCGAAACGTAGGTAACCAGATGTATCGGGCCTTTCAGTGCTTTCACCCGATTGCAGACAGCCTCATCGGGGAAGTTCTTCCCTTTGCCGTCCAAATTCAGTATAGCCAACAATAGCGAAGTAAACTCGTGCCCGTTGGGGATTCCCCGGAAAGTGATTCCAGTACGGTCACCGTTCTTCAATAAAGCAAATTTCAGTCTGCTTCCTTCATTCACTACACAAGTGATGTGGTCGGAGCAGTCTGCTACGTCTCCTAGCAGTTCAACCAGTTCAGTTCTGTTTTCATGACTGGATGATACCGATATATCAAAAGTAAAATTCGCCTCCAGTCCGGCAAAAATACCCTTCAGTTGTTCTTTTAATGCAGATTCTAACATATACCTTTTTCTCCTTCTATTTTTTTGAAAAGAAAGGCCGGCAGCGTCTCCCGTTACCGGCCCTTCATAATCATCATTATCAAGATCTATCAAATCTTACCTACCAGGTCGATGCTCGGTTTCAGGTAGATTCACCCTTCTTCCACTTGGCCGGACAAACTTCTCCGTCGTGAGTCGCTACAAACTGAGCAGCTTCCACCTTACGAAGCAATTCGCTCGCATCACGGCCAATATTGTTATCATTCAATTCCACCACTTTAATCTTTCCTTCCGGATTGACAACGAATGTACCACGGTATGCCATACCTTCTTCTTCGATATATACTCCGAGTGCACGGCACAGAGCACCTGTCGGGTCTGCCAACATCGGATATTGAATCTTACGGATACTTTCAGAAGCATCATGCCAAGCTTTATGTACGAAGTGCGAGTCAGTACTTACCGAGTAGATTTCTACGCCCATTGCTTTGAACTGGTCGTACTTTTCAGCCATATCCACCAATTCAGTAGGACATACGAAAGTAAAGTCGGCAGGATAGAAGAACAGAATCGCCCATTTACCTTTCAGTTCATTGTTGGTTACAGTCTTGAAAGCTCCGTTTTGAAAAGCCTGAACACTGAATTCAGGAAGCTGAGAATTTAAAATTGGTTCCATAATCTTTATTACTTTTATTGTTATTAATTGATTTGACTTATAACATCAGAAACTTCGTTTTGTTTCTTGTTTCTGATGCAAAGATAAAGCGGAAGACCCGCCCTTGCAAAAAAAGTCCAATCGAATAATTCTATGCGGCGATAGATGAAACCGATAAGTCCGCTAAAAGTCCTATTTTTAAGATTCCCATCACAACCGGGACTGTCAAATTCTCACTAAGAGAAGAAATCGTGCATAAAGCAACGCATATATATACTATATCCAGCCTTTTTATGCATATAAACAAGACAAATATGCAAGAAACAACCGTTTCCCGACTTGTTTCCCGGTGAGATACAAAATGTTTCAAGGTGCGAAACAATCTGGACACGATAAAGAAGGATTTTAGACACCTATTTGAAGCACTATTTATTCTAGTTGGCATAAGGGCAAGAAGCAACTGATATTATCATTTTCAAACAGGATCATTAATATCTTCTTCCACACACACCACTAATCAGCAAAAGAGTGACACATTAACAGGGAATAGCCCAATATGATAACATTCGCAAACTCACTAATGCTAAATCCTTCGAGTTTTTCCCTTCAGGCCTACGCCGAGCCGTATATTTCAGAAAATAGAATGATTGAATATACAATCCTTCATATCCGGTCTTTTTCCGGACTATTTATAAATAAGCAGTACTCTCCCCTAATTTTAAGGCGTACGGAGATAATTTAAAAGAGAAGTTTGTAATTTGGTCAAGAGAAAAGTACTATAAGTCAAAGCCCGAATATTATAAATCGCTTTATTTGCATCACCATTTAAGTCTATTTGTATTCATTCTTATTATAAACTTTAATATCTGCACTATGAAGAGAAAGGTACTATTAAGCACATTGTTCCTAATGCTCCACATGACGGTAGTATTAGCACAGCAAGTAACTATTTCAGGGCAAGTGTTGGATGAGAAGAGCGAACCTCTGATCGGTGCTACGGTAAATATCGAAGGCACTACCAACGCCGTAATTACAGATTTAGAAGGAAAGTTCACTCTAAAAGCACTTCCTTCCGAAAAGATTGTCATCAGTTATCTGGGATATAAACCCAAGACAGTAGCTATCGGCAAGAACCGCAAGTTTAATATAACGCTGGATCCGTCAGTAACAGAAATGGACGAGGTAGTAGTCGTAGCTACGGTAGCCAGAGAAAAAGCGACATTGCAACCGCTGTTGCGTCAGTTAATATAAAAGATATTGCCAAAAGCAGTTCGGCGCAAACCCTGCAAGCACTACAAGGCAAAATCAGCGGTGTGCAGATTATCCCGACAGACGGTTCGTTATCGAGCGGAATGACCTTCAGAATCAGAGGTGTCAACTCTATCACAGGCGGAACCCAACCTCTGTTTGTCATCGACGGTGTCCCCATGCCTACTCAACAGATCACCAATGAAGATTCCGAAACGGTGAATAATCCATTGTTAGGATTGAACCCGAACGACATCGAATCCATGGAGATTCTGAAAGACGCAGCGGCGGCAGCTATTTATGGTGCCAAAGGAGCCAATGGCGTTGTCATCATCACCACCAAACGGGGAGCAGCCTCTACCAAACCTAAATTCTCGTTCAGTCTGACAGGAGGTCTGGATATGAATCCAAATATTCCGTTGGAAGTATTATCTCCGGAAGAGTACGCAAAGAAGATGCTTGATTACGGAACATACGATAGTCCGAACCTCATCAATTTCTGGCAAAACGTGATTGACAACAAAGGTTGGAACAACCCGTCCGTACACAATTGGATGGATGAAATTACCCGGACAGCGAAAAAATACGAAGCAAACGCAAGTATATCCGGAGGAACCAAAGGAACAACCTATATGCTCTCACTCGGATATCTGAATAATACGGGAATTATCAAACGGTCTGCATTCGACCGTTTCACCTCACGCCTGAACTTGAATCAGGAGGTCAATTCCCAAATCGATATCGGTATTAATCTGTCTTACTCTACCTCTAAAGACAAGAATCCGGTCAGCGACTGGTCACAGTCGGGAGTCATTCTCAATGCCTTGCAGATTTCTCCTTTCCTGTTTTATCCGGGACTGGCAGATATCATGAATTACAGTAACGTGAACATAATGAGCCCTCTGGTAGCAGTCGATCAGGTCAATATCAACAATCGGTATAGTGAGCTCAATGGTAATATCTACTTCAACTATAAGATATTGAAAGACCTCACGTTCAGTACCAGCGCCTCTTATCGCCAGTATTCCATGGATCAGGACAAGCTCTGGGGTTCGGATACCTGGTACGGGCAATCGGAAAGGGGACGCATGGAAATCAGCAACCGGGAAGAAAACAGTTGGTATATGAAGCACGGCTGCAATATGCGAAAAGCATAAAGAAGCATTCTTTCTCACTAATGGGAGCTTTTGAGGCCAGCAAATGGTCGATGAAAGATGTCTACAACAAATCAACAAACTTCGAAGACATGGCCGTCGGTATATGGGGAATAGACAAGGGGCTGGTCACTTACGCTCCCAAATACACGTATGACAGCAATCAAATGGTATCGTTTATCAGTAGGGGAACCTATACTTTCGACAATAAATATGTATTAAATGCCTCTTTGCGTGTCGACGGCTCCTCCAAGTTCGGAGCCAATAACAAATACGGCTATTTCCCTGCTGTCAGTGTCGCATGGCGCGCTTCTGAAGAAGAATTCATCAAGAAGTTTGATTTCATATCCAACCTGAGGGTACGCACCAGCTTCGGTATGACGGGTAATAATCAGATTCCCTCTTATCAATCTTTATCCCAGTTGGAAAACAATAAGGTGGTAATGCACGGAAGCACGGTGGAAATCGGGCGTTATCCTTCCAACGTAACGAATGACGACCTGAAATGGGAAAGCCAGAAACAGTACAACATCGGATTTGATTTCGGCGTATTGGATAACCGTTTCTCTATTACGGCAGACTTTTACTACAAAAGGATTGACGATATGTTACTGCAAGTAAACATTCCTTCTACTTCCGGCTATACCAAAGCCTGGAAAAATGCAGGTTCAATGGAGAACAAGGGTATGGAGTTCGCCATTAACGCGAACTGGTTTAAAGGCGCTTTCAATTGGTCGACGGACTTCAATATCTCCTTCTACAAGAACAAAATCCTGTCACTGGACAAGGGACAATACCAGCAATTCTACGACAGAGGGATTAATGCCAAAATTACCAGTGATGTCCTGCTCAGAGTAGGAATGCCGGTAGGTATCTATTACGGCTATATCAGCGACGGAACTTACAACAATGATACCGAAGTCATCAACGGATACCCCGGCCCTAACCTCGGATTGGGACAACTCAAAGTTGTCGATGTCAATAAAGACGGTGTTATCGACTCGAACGACCGTACACCGATTGCGGATGTCAACCCCAAACATACAGGAGGAATCGGGAATACATTCTCTTATAAAGGTTTCGACTTGTATGCCTTCTTCCGCTGGTCATACGGCAACGACGTAGTAAACGGCAACGCCTACTATCTCGTAGGAACGACTAGTATCAACAACGTCTTGAAGAGTGTCTACAAAGATGTATGGTCTGCCAACACCCCCACTAATAATTATCCTTTGTACGGCCGAGGAACCTGGGGAGAAAGCGTACTTAGAAGTGATCTGGTAGAAGACGGTTCATTCTTACGTCTGCAAACCCTGACCCTGGGCTATACCTTCCCCGCCAAGTTAACCGGCAAAATGGGACTCTCCAAAATGCGCATAGCACTGACCGGAACGAACTTATGGCTCTGGACCCGTTACTCCGGCTTCGACCCCGAGGCAAATACTGGTTACGGAACAGTAGCCCGTCTGGCTCCCGGACTCGACATGAGCCCGTACCCGAGACCACGCTCCTTCTCGCTTTCAATCGAACTAGGGTTTTAATCATAAAAGAACAAGGACATGAATAAGTTTAACATATTAATTGCAATGCTTGTATGCCTGAACATTGTGGCTGCTCCGATTTTCTGGAAGAAGACCCCAAAGGCAAGCTGACAACTGACAATTTCTACAACAGTGAATCCGATGCGCGGCAAGCCATTAATGGTGTTTACCGCAGATTATCCGATTCGTGGGTGACGGGATACAATATAAAGCAAATCCCCAACGACTTGCTGAAACGCGCAAGCTGGGACGAAGCAAGCGGACTGAGTAACTTTACATACGGTTCTGAGAACACATATATCGCCGGTATGTGGCAAAATCACTATGCAGTGATAAAAGACTGCAATTCTGTGATAGACAACGTGACTACCAACAAAGAGAAAATCAACAACTGGGAAAGATATGTCGGACAGGCACATGGCATCCGTGCTTTCCTGTATTTCGACCTTGTCAGGTGGTTTGGTGATGTGCCGCTGGTATTGACCGATACCAAATCTCTTGACGGACTGGAGGTGACACGCACTCCGCAGAAAGAAGTGTTCCGGCAAATCATAGAGGATTTCGAATACTGTATCAGTCACACAATGGATAAGGGTGACACTTCAAAAGGCTATCAATACGGCAGATTGACCAAAGACGCCTGCCATGGTTTTCTGGCTAAAGTATATTTATGGCTGGGTAGCGTAGCACAACGGACGGGAAAGAAATACTAGGCAATGCAGCGACAATTTCGAGAAGTCACTTGAACATTCAAGTGCTGTTATTCAGGGCGGACGTTACAACTGGTGGACTATTATCCGGATGTATTCAATGCCAAGACCCGGGACAAGGCACCGGATGAAGTTTTGTGGTGTGTTCAGGGATTGACAGGTGACGATACGGGAACATGGACAGGCATGATGTTCGGTATCAGAGGCAACCAAAATCTCGGAGGTTCGTGGGATAACATCTCAAGTTCGGACTACCACCGCATGATGTATGAACCGAGCGACTCTATCCGCCGTTTATGGAACTGCCCGCGAATGACCATACAAGATGACGGAACGTTATGGGGCTGGGACTACAAGATGTATTGGGACACAAGGGGCGACCAGAAGCTGAGCGAGGCCACGGAAAACAATAACTGGCTTCAATGGAGTATCGGCAAATTCAGACGATATCCGTTGGCAGACCCTTCATCATACAATTACACCAACTTCGGTATGGATGAACCTCTGCTCCGCTATGCGGACGTATTACTGATGTACGCGGAAGCATACAACGAAGTCAACCACGGTCCCGGCGACTACCGACCTTCTTCAGGAATGGACATGAGCGGAATCTCCATACAGTCTGCTTACGACGCTGTCAACCTTGTGCGCAAACGTTCGCGAATCGCCAACGAAGGCATTATGCACCAGGATGTACTGCCCCGTAAATTAATTACCGACTATGCTACCGAAGTAGACGAATGTGTACCCGACTGGAAACCCGGAGCATACGGTTATATCTACGACGGAGTGAGAACTGCCTGGGAGTATAACAGATACGGCGATGATTATACAGCCTTCAGAACTGAAATACTTAACGAACGGGCACGCGAACTAGTAGCCGAGTCGACTGACAGGTGGTGCGACCTCGTCCGCCGTGGCATCCTGGTAAAGCAGATGCAGGCATGGCGGCAATACAACCCGTTCATCAGTAATACGGAACGGGAAATCACAACTCCCGGAGCTCCGAGAATATCCAATCCCGCAATATGTTATTGCCCGTGCCTTTGAGTGAAATAGATGTGAACAAGAACCTGACTCAGAACCCGGGATATTAATCTTTTGTGTCAACTTAAAACGATAAGAGAATGAAAACAACCTATACTAAATTCATACTTCTGCTCGCAGCAACTACATTTATTGCGTGCAATGAAGAGGAAGCCCCCAGCTTACATATCTCCGCCAGTGCAGACAAGACAGAGGTAAAGGTAGGAGAACCCGTTACATTCAGTATCCGGCATAATGCAATGGCCGTATCCATTTACACCGGAGATGACGGGCACGACTACAAGAGCAGTGCCTACTATCTACTGCTAGGAAAAACCAACGATGATTTACAAAACAACAATTATCGCCCTATCGATCCGGAAATTACACCGTATAATTGTAACTTTGCCGATACACCCGCCGGTTCCACTTCCATTACAGACAATCTCGCAGAAGTTGTGAACGCAGGCAGTGGCGATAACCTGATAGGTTCGGAAGCCGAAATCGAGTATGACGAGTCCATTCAGCAGAATGTACTGAAAATCACATCCGTTCATCCGAATGGTGGTATCAAGCACTCCGCCTGCATACGGACGCCAAGCTGGGAACAAACAAAAAGCTGAATTTACGGATGAGATTCGACAAAGACATCCTGGGAGATGTCAGTTCGGGAGAACAGCGTCCGGACATAACAACCTTTCAGGTAGTCATCCGCCTCGGCGGCATCGGAGTCGGTGAAACGGAGGTATATTCAGAGATGAAACCGTCTGGGACATATACTGGAATCCCAATACCGCGTTTACGGACTACTCCGTTGATTTGTCGAGTGTTATAGACGCCTGGCAGGGAGCTACGGGAAAAACTATGGGTACATTGTCATACATACAGATCTTATTTACTCCTAGTAATAATGCCGGATATTTAGGCGATTACTACATAGCTTCCGCAAGTTATGGTGATATAGACTATATTCCGTTCTCCACAGGCCAGTCTCTGAACATCAATGACAACTCCGGAATATTGAAATATCAATATACGTATACGCAACCGGGTAATTATCAGGTAGTCGTAATAGGCACCAATACAAGTATGAAAAACTATTCGGATAGCGGGTATAAAGACAATGTAGGAAACAATATTCATGCGAGTGAATATGATTACAACACTCAGTTCTCTACCATTGACATAACCGTTCGTCCATAACACAGACGTTTTTTGCTTATGAGATATTATAAACAAATCATTCTGTCACTTATCGTTCTTTCCTGTGCATTCATAACCGGCAATGCACAGGAAGAACTCCTGTTCCGTCATCTGACCAGAAACGAGGGACTGCTACACGATAACGTGACCTGTATCGTACAAGACTCCTTAGGATATATGTGGTTCGGAAGCCATAGAGGCTTAATCGATACGACGGATATTCCATTGATTCCTACAAGTACGAAAACGGTATTATAAATTCAGTCTATTATAACAGAGTTTATAGTATTCAGATAGTAGGCCGCTATATCTGGCTGGCTACGGAAGCCGGACTGGCTTGTTTTGATATCAGAACCAAGCAATTTGTCAGTTACCGGACAGAGGCTCAACCCGATCCCGCCTTTTATTCCAAAGTCAGGATGCTCAAGCAGGGCATTGGTAATCAGTTATGGCTCATATCGGATAACCAAATCAGATTGGTAAAGGTTGAATCTTCCGAAAAAGATAACGGGGAACCGGTCATTTCTGCCAGAAAGATAGGAGACGCTTACAATTATATTTCCGACGAGTTGAACCCGAAGGTGGCAACAGACAGCTTGGGAAATGCCTGGATTTCAGGAAAAAGGTATCTGTCCGCCTACAAGGTTGACGCTGAGGGAGAACTGAAGTTTTCCGGCAATATCAATAATAACATAGGTTCGGGAGTCAGGGATATTTGTTATGATAACGGAGATTTATGGATCATCTACAGGAACATCTGGCTAAATATAAAATCGAAAACGACGCAGTTATACACTTGCCAAGCAGGTCATGTTCCATACTCCGGGCGGGGTACTGTCCTTATGTGTTGACCCCGAATATGTATGGATAGGAGCAAACGAAGGGCTTTTCCAAGTATGGAAAAGCAATGAGTCCACCTCTGTCATGGAACATAAGCACTCACCGTCCAATCCCTATTCGGTAGGAAGTGACATCAACAATATCTTCCTCGACAGGGACAATAATCTATGGGTATCCGCCTGGACCGCAGGCGTGTCTTATGCCAATACAAGGGCCCGTTTTTTCAAAACAGTCAGATACAGTCCTTTCAGAACGTCCGATACAAGTATCGGTTCCGAATTTATCAGTTCCGTACATTACAGCAAGGATGGCCATGTATATATGGGAAGCAAGTTTGGCGGATTGAGCAGTTTCGATATCAGAACAAAAGAGGTGATATGGGATTATTGTCACCTTCCCCAGTTATTTCCGAGTATCACAAGTATACAGTCGGATAGCAGGAATATCTATGCAGCTGTCAGAGATAATATCGTCATTATCAATAAAAAAACAAGAGAAGTTACCCACTCACTGCGGACAATCAACGGCGGTTATATTTTCTGGCTGGATTTCGACAAGTTCAACCGTTTGTGGGTCACGACGTATGCCGGACTGGAGTGTTTCGAAGAGATCAACGGTCTATGGAAAAACACGATGACCTATACCAGCCGGACACCCGCTCCCTGTAATCTGTCCACCGACTTGCTTCACAACATATATAGCGACACAACTAAAAATGAACTCATTATCACATCGGCAATGGGTATCAACCGTGTCATATTCGATAATGAAGGCAAGGTAGTCCGTATCGTCAAATATCTGGCGAGAGAAAACGACGAGAACAGTTTAAGCAGTAACTACATCTGGCCTATCGACAAGGGAAGTGACTCTACTTACTGGATAGGCACCATGGGCAACGGGCTTAACAAAGTGACACTGATAGACAGGCCCAACGGGATTTATGACTACTCAGCCGAAAGTTACGGGATAGAAGCCGGAGCGACGTCCAACGACATAGAGAGTATCGAAGTCGACAAGTTCGGGCGTGTATGGTGCGGAGGCTTTAATCTGAACTACTTCGACGACGGGATAAAACGCTTCAATGTATTCGACACAAACGATGGCTTACAAAGTTATGTGTTCGGTACTTCCTCTTCCGCCAAGGATGACGAAGGAAACTTATACTTCGGAGGAGCCCACGGCCTGAACTACTTCACTCCTATTGCCGAAACTCCGCATAACACCTCATATCGTGTTTACTTTACCGGTTGCCATATCAACGGAAAACCTGTAGACTCGGACATCGAATTTTCCAACAGTCTTGAACTCAAGTATCCTGATAATAATTTCTCCGTCAACTTCACCTCATTATCTTACAGTAACCAGCACCACATACGCTACCGCTACAAACTGGAAGGATATGATAATGAATGGCGATATATAGAAGCAGGCAAGGAACCAGCCGTAGCTTATCAGAAATTCCGTTCGGTTCGCATACCTTACTGGTGGAAGCAGGCGACTGGCAAATATGGAGTAATGAACAATATGCATTGCAGATTTACTCCCAACCCCCTTTCTGGATGACTTGGTGGGCTTATACCTATATATTCTCGCCATTCTGGGACTGTTCTACGTAGGTTTCCGTTACTTCATCAAGTGGACTCAGATGAAGAATACGATTTCCATGCAGAAAGAACAGGAACGACAGAAAGAGGAAATGATGCAAATGAAAATGAGATTCTTCACGGATGTTTCTCATGAGTTCCGGACCCGCTGACCTTGATAAGCCACGCTATCAATGAGATTGCTGAAGACGAGGACATTTGCACAAACAAATATGTAAATATCATAAAGCATAATACAGGCAAACTGTCGAACATGGTCAACGAACTGCTTGATTTTCACCGGGCAGAAGTGAAGTCCGCCCAACTCAGGACGACCTATACTTCTATTCCTGAATACGTGAGCGATATTTACGAAGAATTCAAAGGCTGGGCGGAAGCCTCCGACATCCATGTGAACTTACAAATTGACAATCCGGAGATCGGGATGTGGATAGACCCGGAGCATTTCGGTAAAATACTGTCGAATATCCTTTCCAACAGTATACGCTATTCTCATGCCGGCAGCGAAATCAACATTCAGGTTGCTAAAGGATACGTGAATGACATTGTTCCCCGCTATAAGGATTCTTTCTGGAATACCAAAGATATGATTCCCGGCGAACAGGCGATAATAAGAGTGAGCGATACAGGGATTGGCATGGAGAAAGCCGTACTGCCTACCATTTTCAAACGTTTTCATCAGGTGCAAAATAATACAGGTAAACAGCATACCGGTTCGGGCATCGGGTTATCTTTGGTCAAATCTCTTATCGAACTCCACCACGGCGGAATTATCATCAGCAGCAAGCCAGATGCAGGAACCGAAGTTATCATAGCCCTGCCGATATCGGACACCTATCTGGCCAAAGAGGAAAAGATAGAAGAAGTACTTTCGTACTAAAAGACTATTTATCAAACTATGCAGTAGAGTACGAACCATTGGAGATAGAAGAGACCACAGCTATTTATATGGAAGGCAAACCTACGATTCTGCTGGTGGACGACAACCACGAAATACTTATGATATTAAGGGAGTATTTCGTAAAAGACTATAATATCATCATAGCTATTGATGGACAGGAAGCCTTGGACAAATGTAACCGCAGCCTCCCGGACATTATCATTTCAGACGTAATGATGCCCAGAATGAACGGCATAGAACTGTGTGCAACTCTAAAGAAGAACTTACAGACTTGTTTTATTCCTATCATTCTGCTTACTGCAAAATCGCAGGTTGAGGACCAGATTGAAGGGATTGAAATGGGAGCGGATGCATACATCCCCAAACCCTTCAACCCCAGACTTCTCAAAGCAAACGTCCGCAATCTTCTCAATAAAAGTCATCAGATGAGGAATCTGCCTACTGCCAACAACGTCCGGCAGGAGATTCAGGACAAGAAACAAAGAGAAGTGTTCGGCAAACTAGTGGAATTGGTCAATGCCAATCTAACCGACCAGCAATTCTCCGTCGACCACCTCTGCCTCGAACTTGGAATGAACAGGACCAAACTGTATAGCTTTATCAAGTCGACAACCGGAATGTCTTTGGGAAATTACATCCGTAAGATTCGGTTGGACAAGGCAGCAGAATTGTTAAGAACCACCGATATGTCAATCAGTGAAGTCGGTTATGCCGTCGGAATCGAAAGTCCGTCTTATTTCACGAGAACATTTAAAGAGCAATTCGGCAGTTCACCCTCCGAATTTATCAAGCATTAGTCACATTAATATTTATATTATGAAGAAATTAATCCTCAGTATCCTGCATTCAGTCTCGCTACAACTGCTTTGCCACAACAGGTAAAAGAAATAGAAATCCTTCCCAATGAAAAATGGTGGGGAGGAGCTACCGACCTCGGCAATAAAATGCCTTTCTGCGATAACACAACAGAAGCCGACCTGCAAACCCAGAATTTTAATAACCAGACTACCCCGTTACTTATCTCGAATAAGGGGCGTTATATCTGGTGTGACGGTCCATTCCGGTTTCAACTGAGAGACGGCAAAATCCGCATAGAATCCGCCAGAGGAACAATAGAGCACGCTACCGCGGGAAACACATTAAAAGAGGCTTACCTGGCCGCTTCCGGAAAGTACCTCCCACCCACCGGTATATTGCCGCCCGAACTGTTCTTCTCAAAACCGCAATACAATACCTGGATAGAGCTTATATATAATCAGAATCAAGAGGATATCCTGAAATATGCAAGAAGTATTATCGACAACGGATTTCCTACCGGCATACTGATGATTGACGATAACTGGCAAAAAGATTACGGAAACTTCAACTTCCGCCCGGACAAGTTTCGAACCCCAAAGCAATGGTTGACGAACTTCATGCCATGGGATTTAAAGTGATGTTATGGGTAAGTCCGTTTGTGTCACCCGATAGCGAAGAATTCAGGTATCTAAAGACAAAGGGATATCTGGTAAAAAGAAAAGGTAGTGACCAGCCGGCAATTCTCGATTGGTGGAACGGTTCCAGTGCCTGCTATGACCTGAGCAATCCCGACGCTTATAACCATTTACGGAGTACGCTCAAGAAAATGCAACAAGACTATCATATCGACGGTTTCAAATTCGATGCAGGAGACCCGGAAAGATATCCGGAAAAAGAGGTAGATGTTTTCGACCGCCAATCGTATGATACCGAACAGACTTATTTATGGGCCAAGTTGGGGCTCGAATTTCCATATAACGAATTCCGCGCCTGTTGGAAATTAGGCGGCCAGCCTTTAGTGCAACGCCTGGGCGACAAGAAATACTCATGGGACGGAGTGGCAAGTCTGGTACCCTCAATGATAGCCGCCGGTCTGTTGGGATATTCGTATGCCTGTCCCGACATGATTGGAGGCGGAGAATATTCCAGTTTTCAGGGTATTGATGCGTCCGGTTTTGACCAGACATTGATTGTACGTTCCTGCCAGATACATTCCATGATGCCGATGATGCAGTTTTCGGTAGCCCCCTGGCGGATTCTAAATAAAGAGAACCTGGAAACGTGCATCAAGTATGCCAAATGGCATGAGCAACTGGGTGATTATATACTCTCACAGGCAAAAAATGCCTCTATTACAGGAGAACCCATTGTACGTCACATGGATTATGCCTTCCTAATCAGGGATTTGAAGAATGCAGGGACCAGTATATGTTGGGGGATAAATACCTGGTAGCCCCCATTATGTCCAGCGGCAATACACGTACAGTAAAACTCCCCAAAGGTAAATGGAAAGATGATCTGGGAAAAGTCTATAAAGGAGGTAAAACGTATACCCTCGATGTCCCTCTTTCACGGCTTCCCTGGTTTGTAGAAGTTAAATAATCCCGAATATTCACACTTCATATATAGTATCCCATGAAAAGACTCTTCTTATCTCTTTTTTGTATTCCGGCTCTGTTATTGACTTTCTGCAATGACAAAGTAAACTCCAAAGAAGAAACAGAATCTCCCGCTTCCAGTACGCCGGATCAACTGGAGAAAGTAACATACCAACTCGGAGGAAATAATTTGTAACCCGGAGAGAGGATTCTTCACTCATCAGGAATATGCCACGGACAATAACCACTCCATTACCCCCGCCTTCTTGAAAGAATGTCGGGAGAAAGGCATGAGCCTTATATTCACCGCCTACTATATGAGAGATTTCAAAGATAAGTTGATCTCCGAAGAATATCTGCAACGGATACGCAACAATATGCTGGCTCTCAGAAAAGGAGGAGCAAAATCCGTATTACGCTTTGCATATACTTCGTCCGAAAACGAGAAGCCATGGGATGCTCCCTGGGAACTCACGGAACAGCATATCCAACAACTAAAACCTATTCTGGAAGAATTTTCGGATGTGATATGTGTACTCGAAGCCGGATTTGTCGGGGTATGGGGAGAATGGTATTATACCGACCATTATAACTACCAGCCTAAAAAGGGAGAGTATGCTCCCCGCCGTAAGGTACTGGATGCCCTTCTGAAAGTAATGCCCAAGGACAGAATGATAAGTGTACGGTATCCGGTAGCCAAGTTATTTACTTTCAATATTAACTACACCGACACCATTACCAGGAAAACGGCTTATAATGAATCCGACTTATCTCGTATAGCTTTTCACAACGACTGTTTTCTGGCCGACATAGATGACATGGGAACTTTCGGAGAGAATCCTGATTACAGAAAATTCTGGGAATGGGAAACAAAATATGTAGCCATGGGAGGAGAAACCTGTAAACTGTCGGAATATTCGAACTGCGAGAATGCTGTAACAGACTTTGCCAAATACCATTGGTCGTATATTAATATTGATTATCATCCCGCAGTCATCAACCAATGGGAGGACGAACAATGCATGAAGGAAATACAAAAGCGTTTAGGTTATCGCTTCACTCTCTCCGAAGGATATTTTACTCCCAAAGGAGAAATAGGTTGTCCTTATGAAGTGGTGTTAAAGTTACAGAATACAGGTTGGGCTGCCCCATTTAATCCGAGAGATGTCGAGATTGTATTTGTCCACAAAAAGAAGAAAGAGAACAAGTATAAGATCAAACTTAAAGAAGATCCGCGTTTCTGGTTTCCGAATGAGCAGATTACCATTCAGGCTCGATTCGGACTACCGGAATCAATGCCAAGCGTGAATATGATATTTATTTGAATCTTCCCGACCCCAGACCAACCATTTCGGCACGTTGGGAATACAGTATACAATTAGCTAACAAAGATGTATGGAACAAACAATACGGATATAATAAAATACACAGTACAATGTTGGTTACTAATTCAAATAAAGCATCTTTCGTTGGAGAAAGTTTAGAAAATTTCCAAGTAAAATAATTCAAAGGAACGTCTTCTTTGAGGGAAAAAGAAAAGGCAGGCAAAAACGATACACTCACAAGTTTGTCGTTTTTCTTTTTTAGGTACTTTTGTAATCGAAAAAACCAAAATGCAGTATCTGCAAAAGAATTATGAAACATCCTCTTGACCTGTTCCAATATTGTCCCGAATGTGGTTCCTCTCATTTCGAAGTCAACAATGAAAAGTCCAAAAAATGTACAGATTGCGGCTTTGTCTATTATTTCAATCCATCTTCCGCTACCGTGGCTCTAATCCTGAACGACCAAAACGAGCTGCTCGTCTGCCGCCGTGCCAAAGAACCTGCCAAAGGTACGCTCGACCTTCCCGGGGGATTTATCGACATGAACGAAACCGGCGAAGAAGGCGTAGCCCGTGAAGTATTGGAGGAAACCGGATTGAAAGTGCAACAAGCCGTCTATCAATTCTCACTTCCCAATATTTACATCTATTCCGGTTTTCCCGTGCACACACTTGATATGTTCTTTCTTTGTACCGTAGAAGATATAAGCCACTTCTCGGCAATGGATGATGTATCAGATTCTTTCTTCCTGCCTCTCTCCGAGATCAATCCGGAAGATTTTGGACTGGATTCTATCCGTCGAGGACTTAAAAAATTCTTATCCGACAGATAATTCGTTAAAATATAACAAATTACGGAAACATATCCCCTTCCATTCTGTCTAATATTAATGAGCTTTAAATTAACAGCCATTAAAATACGTTATTGGAAGATATATAGTACTTTTGCATAAACACCCTATTATGAAAAAAGAAATTACTAGACTCATTTGTGCGGCTATCTGTTGCGCACCAATTATAGGATTTGCCCAGACAGGTGATAAATTCACTTCAGCTGACAACCTCTATAAAGAAGGGAAAGAACTTTTCCAGGAAAAAAATTATGCCGCTGCCCTGCCGGCACTAAAGGCATTTGTAAAGCAAAAGCCAACAGCCAGCCTACTCCAAGATGCGGAGTATATGTTGGTCAGTTCAGCTTACGAGTTGAACGACAAGAACCGTATCGAATTGCTCCGCAAGTATCTCGACCATTATCCCGATACTCCTTATGCCAATCGTATCTACTCGTTACTGGCTTCCTGCTACTTCTACGAAGGAAAATACGATGAGGCTATGGCACTCTTCAACTCTACCGACCTCGATTTGCTAAACAATGAGGAACGGGACGACCGCACTTATCAACTGGCTACCTGTTATCTGAAAACAAACGATTTGCGGGAAGCTGCTATCTGGTTCGAAACCTTACGTGCCAACAGTCCCAAGTATGCAACAGACTGTGATTACTATATTTCTTATATCCGTTACACACAGAAACGCTATAACGAAGCATTGAAAGGTTTCCTGCCGCTACAAGACAATGCTAAATACAAGGCACTCGTCCCTTATTATATCGCCGAGATTTATGTACAGCTCAAGAATTATGATAAGGCACAAATCGTAGCACAGAATTACCTGTCGCTTACCCGAATAACGAGCACGCCGCCGAAATGTACCGCATCCTAGGAGATGCCTACTACACTTCGGGCAATATCCCCAAGCCGTAGAAGCATTCAGCAATTATCTGGACAGAGAGCACGCCGTCCCGCGCCGTGATGCCCTTTATATGCTGGGACTTTCTTACTATCAAACAAAAGTTTATTCCAAAGCAGCAGAGACGTTAGGCAAAGTAACCACAGAAAACGATGCCCTTACACAGAACGCTTATCTGCACATGGGACTTTCCTACCTGCAATTGGCAGAAAAGAACAAAGCGCGTATGGCTTTCGAACAGGCTGCTGCATCCAATGCCAATATGCAAATCAAAGAACAGGCAGCTTATAACTATGCGCTTTGCCTGCACGAAACTTCTTTTTCTGCCTTCGGCGAGTCTGTCACTGCTTTCGAGAAGTTCCTGAATGAATTTCCGACCTCTCCATACGCCGAAAAAGTAAGCAGTTACCTGGTAGAAGTTTATATGAATACCCGCAGCTACGATGCCGCATTAAAATCTATCGACCGGATTGCCAAACCGAGTGCCCAGATACTGGAAGCCAAACAAAAGATATTATTCCAGTTAGGTACACAATCTTTTGCCAACGCCGACTTCGAACAGGCTCTTAAATACCTGAACCAGTCTATCGCTATCGGACAATACAACCGCCAGACCAAAGCAGACGCTTACTACTGGTGTGGAGAGTCATATTATCGTCTCAACCGAATGGTAGAGGCAGCCCGCGATTTCAACGCCTACCTGCAACTGACCACCCAGCCCAATAACGAAATGTACGCGTTGGCTAATTACAACTTGGGCTATATCGCTTTCCATCGGAAAGACTATACACAGGCAAGCAACTATTTCCAAAAATATATCCAATTGGAAAAAGGAGAAAACACAACGGCGCTTGCCGACGCTTACAACCGTATTGGTGACTGCCACCTCCATGTACGTAACTTTGAAGAAGCCAAACATTACTATTCGCAAGCCGAGCAAATGAATACTCCTTCAGGAGATTATTCTTTCTATCAACTCGCTCTCGTATCCGGCTTACAGAAGGACTACACCGGTAAAATCACTTTATTGAACCGTCTGGTCGGCAAATATCCCGCTTCACCTTATGCTGTAAACGCCATTTATGAGAAAGGGCGTTCCTATGTGCTAATGGATAACAACAATCAGGCTATCACCTCCTTCAAGGAACTGCTGAACAAATATCCCGAAAGCCCGGTCAGCCGAAAAGCTGCCGCAGAAATCGGTTTGCTGTTTTATCAGAAAGGAGATTATAACCAAGCGATCGAAGCATATAAGCAAGTTATCGAGAAATATCCGGGCAGCGAAGAAGCACGCCTCGCCATGCGTGACTTGAAGTCTATTTATGTAGACTTGAACCGCATTGATGAGTTTGCCGCTTTAGCGAATGCCATGCCGGGACATATCCGTTTCGACGCCAACGAACAGGATTCGCTTACGTATACCGCTGCCGAAAAGATTTATATGAAAGGCAGAATGGAAGAAGCCAAAACAAGCCTCAACAAATACCTGCAGACTTCCCCGAAGGAGCTTTCAGTCTGAATGCACATTACTATCTCTGTCTGATCGGCAGTGAACAGAAGAATTATGATATGATTCTCCTCCACTCCGGCAAGTTATTGGAATATCCGAATAATCCATTTGCGGAAGAAGCACTTATCCTGCGGGCGGAAGTACAGTTTAACCAACAAAATACGGCAGAGGCACTGGCAAGTTACAAAATGCTGAAAGAGAAAGCAACCAATGTAGAAAGACGCCAGCTTGCCGAAACAGGTATCCTGCGTTGTGCCTTCCTGTTGAGAGACGATGTGGAAACAATCCATGCCGCTACCGATTTACTGGTAGAGCCCAAGCTTAGTCCGGAACTAAGAAACGAAGCGCTCTATTACCGTGCCAAAGCTTATACTAACCAAAAAGCTGGCAAGAAAGCAATGGACGATTATCGCGAATTGGCTAAGGACACACGTAACCCTTACGGTGCCGAAGCGAAATATCAGGTTGCCCAAGGGCTTTACGATGCCAAAGAATATGCTGCTGCGGAAAAAGAACTTCTCAACTACATCGAACAGAGTACCCCTCACGCTTACTGGCTGGCACGCAGCTTTGTCCTTCTATCCGATGTTTATCATGCGACAGGCAAAGATCTGGACGCACGCCAATACCTATTGAGCCTGCAACAGAACTATCAAGGTAACGACGATATTGAGAGTATGATTGAAAGCAGACTTCAGAAACTGAAAACTGAAAATTGAGAATCTAAAAAACAGAAATGATATGAAACGAGCTTTTTATATAATAGGAGGACTTACACTGGCAATCTCAATACCGTCAGCTCTTCAAGCCCAGACTACCCAACCCAAAGATACGACCATGAACCGTACTGTCGTTGTGGAACAAGAATATAATCCGGATATTATGGACGCCTCGAAAGTGAACGTCCTGCCCAAAGTGGAAGAACCGACAGTCAGCAAGAAAAATGTGGAATACGCCACGACATTCTTTCCGGCGACCTCCGTTCCAGCAGGTCTGATGCGCCCCTATACCGGAAAAGAAACACAACCCGGCAGCACTCCCGGATATGTGCGTGCCGGTTATGGCAATTACGGCAATCTCGATGTACTCGCCAATTATTTATTCCGCTTGTCTGATAAAGACAAACTGAATGTACGCTTCCAAATGGATGGAATGGACGGTAAACTGACCATTCCTTTCACCGACAGCGAGAAATGGAATGCATTCTATTACCGTACACGTGCCAACGTAGATTATACACACCAGTTTAACAAGCTGGATTTGAATATTGCCGGTAACTTCGGACTGAGTAATTTTAACTTCAAACCGGGAAGTGCGAACAGCAAGCAAAAGTTTACATCCGGAGATTTTCATGCCGGCATTCATTTCATCGATGAAACCGCTCCCCTGCGTTTCAATGCCGAGACGAATCTGTTGATGTACGAACGTCAGCACAATATGCTCAATGAACATACAGACAATACATCGCTTAAAGAAACAATCATACGTACCAAAGGAGATGTCACAGGAGCGATCAACGACCAGCAATCGGTTACTATTGCATTAGCTATGAACAATTTCTTATACAGCGGATATACAAAGAATATCTCCACTGGAGATGAATACTTCAAGAATTATACAACCCTCCTTCTGAATCCTTATTACGAACTGGATAATGATGACTGGAAATTACACGTCGGCGCCAATGTGGACTTATCTTTCGGATTCGACAAAACATTCCGCGTATCACCGGACATCACTGCACAATACATATTCTCTGACAGCTATGTAGTTTATGCCAAAGCAACAGGAGGGAAACTTCTCAATGATTTCCGCAGATTGGAGAGTATTTGTCCTTATGGCGAACTGCCGGACGCCCATCTTTCTTCCACTTGGGGATATGTGCAACGTCCTTACGATACATACGAACAAATTAATGGTACGCTCGGATTCAAGGCCAGTCCTTATCCGGGAGTATGGTTCAATATATACGGAGGCTACCAGAACTTGAAAAATGACTTATCTTATTCAGCTTTCGGAAGAGCGAGTGTTACCCATTTCGAATCTTATCTGAATTTCTCGCAAGATAATACAGACAATCTTTATGTCGGAGGTGAAGTTAGCTACGACTATAAAGAAATCGTGTCTTTATCTGCCAAGTACACTTATCGTAAATGGGACAGCAAAACAGAAGAATATCTGTTGGCTGTAAAACCTGCCGGCGAAATGTCTTTCAACGTTCGTATTCATCCGATTTCCGCCTTGAATATCAATCTCGGCTATGACTACATCAACAGGGAAGAAGTGGAAGGATACGCAAAAATGGCTGCTATCAATGATTTGCACATTGGGGCAAGCTATAATATGTTCAAAGGAGTATCGGTCTATGCGCAAGTACACAATCTGCTGAACAAGAAGTATCAATACTATTTAGGTTATCCTGCCGAAGGATTCAATTTCCTAGGGGGGGTGAGTTTCCGGTTCTAAAGTCAGCAAAAAGATAAATCATAGCAAAATGAAAAATGCTCATTCCACACAATACGGAATGAGCATTTTCTATTTATATAATAAATGTATCGTTACTGTCTCTGTTGTTCATCAATCTCTTCTCCCTTACTCCGTTCATCATACTTAGAAGGAAGCACACCAAATTGCTCTATGAAATGCTTACGAAATGTATTAGGGTCGTTAAACCCGACCATTTCAGATATTTCCAAAACAGAGTATTTATGCTCCATGATAAGCGAAGCCGCCTTACTCATCCTTATACTACGAATCACTTTAATAATAGAAAGCTCACTTCGTTCCTTAATTTTCCTGTATAAAGTTGGTTGCGACATATTCAACCGTTCGGCAAGCATTTGCACACTAAAATCCTCATTAGCCAGATTGGCTTCTATGACATTAATTACTTTTTGCATGAAATCATCCCCCTCTGTTTCCTGCGCCGTTTGCTTCAACATCAACGATTTTGTATAAATTCGTTTCAAATGTTCCCTGCGCAGAATCAGATTTTCGACTTTAGCTTTCAGTATTTCCGGATTAAAGGGTTTCATCATATAATCATCCACTCCAGCTGCGCTCCCCGTACTTATATCCGCATCTTCCGCTTTTGCCGTCAACATTAAAATAGGGATATGTGCTGTCTCCACCTGCTCCCTGATTTCCTTGCAACAGGCAAAACCGTCTTTTATTGGCATCATAATATCGGAGATTATCAAATCCGGCAAATGTCGCATAGCCTGCTGCACCCCTTCTTCACCGTCGGCAGCCTCCAGAACATTATATTTATTCTGGAAAAGACTCACAATATACTGCCGTATATCTGGGTTATCTTCTACAACCAGCAAGTTGTTTTATACCTTGCAGCAGATAGCTCTTCTTTATTTACCTGTTCCGGTACGACAGGTTCATCCGTCGGACTTGCGTTGTCATCCGTCGTCGGTTCATAGACCGTTTCTTCACAGTTATCGTCGGCAAAATGGGCTTTTCCTTTCGGGAAATTCAAGCTAAAGCTACTTCCCTTTCCCAATTCGCTTTGTAAGTCTACTGTCCCGTGATGCATATCCATCGTGTTCTTCACAATACGCAAGCCAATACCGACTTAGTCGAAAAGGAAGGGGCCGCCCCTCCGGTAACAAACGAGTCGAATACCCGATGTTGCAATTCAACCGGAATCCCTCTGCCCGTATCGGAAACTACAATCCGGCAATAATCCTTTTCATCCATTGTATTCTCCATTACAGCAAGAGTGATGTTACCTCCCGCTTCCGTATATTTAAATGCGTTCGACAATAAATTGCGTACAGCAGAAGCGACTTTCTCAATATCCACCCATAGAGGAATAGATTTATCTGGCAAATCAAGAACGAAATCAATCTTTCGCGACACCGCCATTTGCCGGAAAGTATTCGCCGTTTCTTTCAATAGAGCCACGACATTCACTTCGGAAAGACATAATTCATCATCCCGCCTCAATCTTTTGCACACTCAACAAGTCGTCTACCAAGCGGTGAAGTGAATTACCATTTTCATACATCAGCGACAAAGCCTTATAATCAGGGTCAGCATTTGTCTTTCGATGTAACAGTTCCTGTAACGGAGAAAGTACCAATGTCAACGGAGTCCGCAACTCATGAGCCACACAGGTAAAGAAGTTCTCCCTCTCTTCCCGAATCTGTTTTTCCTGCTCACGCTCCATATTGGATATATGCAATTCATGTTTCAGGAGTAATTCGCGTTTAGCCCTTCGCTGTTCACGGCGAACACGGTGAACGGCATAGCCGGTTATCAACAATATAACCAAAAGCACACACAGGCGAAACCAGATAGTCTGGCTCCAGTGAGGAAGAATACGTATCGCTAATGTATTTACCACGCTGTCAGTGCCGTCGGGATAAACGCTTTTCACCTCAAACACATAATCACCGGCAGGCAGATTGGTATAAGCAGCTTTTTCTCCTCCGTTGCATACCACCCATTCATTCTGATAAGGGAGCAAACGATAATTATACTTCTGATGTTCTTCCGAATATAGCAAGTTGCTGAATGAAAGCGAAAAGTCACGGTTGGCATAAGCCAGAGTAAGCTCATCAGTATAAGGAAGTCCTTTTTGCAATATAACCTGCCCGTTTCTCTTCTCACCAATCGCTACATGCTTATTATTCACTTCCAGGTCAAGCAAGAGGTTTTTCTTTATCGAAGGTATCATTTCCACCGTTTCCGGATTAAAATAAGTCAATGCGTAGTTATTCCCGAAGAACAATGTATTTGCTGCTTGCAAAACCGAACGGTTACTGCCCGAGATATAGTAATTATAGAATAAATTCTGATGCCTACTATATCGGGAGATACCCGAATTCGTGCCTAGCCATATATGCCCGTTCTCATCTTCCGTTATGCAAGTGACAAAATTACTGCACATTCCGTCACGGGTGGTATAGAAATGTTGTATCGAGTCCTTATTTTGCGCAAGAATCCCCAGTCCCTCCGTATAACCGATATAAAGTTGCCCGTCCGTAGAAGCATGCAAAGCACGGACATACCGGGCGCAGTTCCCACTGCCACTTCATAATTTCCTTTTATTTCCGCTTTTCCTTCGACATTCAATACTAACTTGTACAATCCATCGGGAGTACCTATCCAAAGTTCCCCATTCAATCCCTCGACAATGGCACGTATAGAATGTTTCTCCAATGGTTTGCCCTCCACCGTTAAAACCGGAGAGAAGTTCTTCGTCTCCCGGTCGAACAGTAATAAACCGTTCCGCGTCCCTACCCAAAAGCGGTACTTGCTGTCCATAAACAACTGCCACACATAAGTAGAATATTTCAGATTATTATTCTTCCGGTATTCATAAGGCAAGTTATAGTTCATAAACTTACCAGAAGAAGATTGATAGCAAGTTATGGATGCATCCGAATTGCCAAACCATAGATTGCCTTCCTCATCTTTCATAGCACAAAGCACAGCTTTTCCTTCAACAATGGGAGTATTCTTCGGAGAAAAACTCAAAGGCTTTGACGGGTCAAACGGCGAGTCGCTGCATAATATCTCCCCATGAAACGTAGCCATCCAGATATTCCCTTTATCATCGGACACAATATCACAGATTTCACTCGTCTCACTCTGGCAGAACCTTTCATAAAACTTTTCCCTCAAGTCGAGAATCATTACCCCTCCCCCATGTGTTCCGAAATAGAGCAACCCTTGAGAATCATAATAGGCAGAGAGCATACGAGATTCCAGGTTATAGGAAAAACGGGAAAGCTGGTTATTAATCTCGGTCGTTACACCACCATTCTTCCTATCCAGGGAAAGTACCGTATATCCATTCCAGGTAGCCGCTATATATTTATCTCCCACGGCTATCAAAGCATACACGTCATCATGCGACAAATACTGTTTACTACTGGAATTTCTTGTGAAAGAATCTAAAGAATGATTGCGTAAATGATAACGCAACACGCCCCCGCCTATCGTCGACATCCACAAATAATCCTTATCACAGACCAATGAGGAAATCTGATATGAATCGGGCCGGCTGGTAAACAGAGTAACAACAGCGTCCAACTTCTCCGTCTGCAAATCGAAAATAAGCAGTTTACTTTTCTCCGTTACCAGGAAAAGTTTCTTCTTGTCCTGCGATTCACAAAATGTATAGATAATCTCCGCTTCATCGGTCAGTACAAATTCTTTGAGCACTTCAAGCGAAAGCAAAGAAGTTTTATTATCAGCACTTCTACCAAGCACACGCTTCAATAAGTGTAACTTATTTTTCGAAATCGACCAGTAGATAGAATCATTCAGGAGTACCAGCCTCTCGTATTATAGTATCGCATATCTCTGAAACTGGCTGTTTCTACAAAACATTCCCGGTAACGGTCAAAGCAGTGCAAATTATTACTGGTGATAAAAAGAAGCAGCCCGTCCGATGTATCATACATATGCTCAATAGTCATATTATACTTATCGGAAGTGAAGCTGCGTATATTCTTTCCGTCATAACGGCTCAACCCGTCTCCTGTTCCGAACCATATAAATCCGTCCTTATCCTTAAATATGGAATAAACGGAATTACCGGCAAGACCGTTTTGCATATTCATCTTTTTAAAGTTCTGCTCCAAAGAAGCATTAAGCAAAAAAGGAAGTAACAAACAGGCGGTTAATAAGAAAATTTCTTTGCGTTCATAGGCGGGATTAGATTTAACTCTGCGCACAAAGAAACAAAAACTAACTCGAAAAAGCTAGAAAAAAGCCCAATTAATCGTCATTTGAATGAAACGCCAGACATTAATGAATGAAATGCTCAGAGGCGTTTTTTGCCTTCACCTTAATTTTGTAACAGTTACCGGAACAGTAAATCATTAACCTGAGAACAACAGAAATAATCCAAATAAATAGTATGAAACAACATTTAAAAAACACCTTTTTGTTACTGCCGATAGCAGCCAGTCTGCCTGTTCAGGCACAAGATAAAAACGAATCCCCCAATCTCGTTTTATCATGGCCGACCAATGGAGAGGAGACGCTTTAGGCTGCCTGGACAAAGAACCGGTACAAACTCCCCACTTAGACCAGCTTGCGTCCGAAGGAGTGCTCTTCACCAATGCAGTCAGTTGCTATCCTGTTTCATCACCGGCACGGGGAATCTTGATGTCCGGTATGTACCCCATGAATAATAAGGTAATAGGAAACTGCAATTCGGATACAGCCCCCTATGGTGTGGAACTGCCGGAAACAGCCCGTTGCTGGAGTGATGTCCTGAAAGACAAGAACTACCGGACAGGCTACATCGGGAAATGGCATCTCGACTCACCCTACAAACCTATGTGGATACCTACAACAACCGCGGAGAAACGGCATGGAATGAATGGTGTCCCCCCGAACGCCGACATGGTTTCGACTTCTGGGTAGCTTACGGCACGTATGACAATCACCTCAATCCGATGTATTGGGAAACAGCCGCTCCGCGCGACAGTTTCTTCTATGCCCATAAATGGGGACCTGAATATGAGGTAGACCGTGCCATTGAGTTCCTCTCGGAACAGAAAAAGAGCAGTTCTCCTTTCGCATTGGTCGTATCCATGAATCCCCCGCATACAGGTTATGACCTCGTGCCCGACAAATATAAAGAGATTTATAAGCACCTGAATGTGGAATCTTTATGCAAGAATCGCCCGGACATTCCGGCCAAGGGAACTGAAATGGGAGACTACTTCCGCAACAATATCCGTGACTACTATGCTTGCATGACCGGAGTAGACGAAAACGTAGGACGCCTTATCGAAGAATTGAAACGGCTGAAACTATTCGACAATACAATTGTAGTGTTCACTTCCGATCATGGAATATGCATGGGAGCCCACCACTACGCAGGAAAAGACATTTACTACGAAGAGTCCATGAAAGTTCCCATGATTATTTCATGGCCTCAACAAATCAAGCCACGGGTCGACAACCATACCATGATTGCGTTCGGAGATATGTATCCCACCTTATTATCCATGATGGGATTCTCCAAAGACATTCCGCAGGAAGTACAGACATTCGACTTTGCCAACTCTATCCTGTCAGGAAAAGCGGACAAGAAAACCGTGCAGCCTTACTATCGCGTACAACCCGATAATCCAACTACCGGCTACCGGGGTCTGCGTACTTCAAGATATACTTTTGCCGTACACGCCACCAATGGAAAGATTGACCGGACTGTACTTTTCGACCGGGACAAAGACCCGTACGAAATGAAAAATATAGCAACAGAACGACCTAAATTAGTCCGCGCCCTGCACAAGCAACTCAGAGAATGGCTGATGCAGACCAACGATCCGTTCGCTGCCTATCTCCCGAAGAAACAATAAAAAAACGATTCGTAACAGTCAGGAATCGTCAGTTTTCAATAATTATATAAAGAGGTTTTTCACTTAACACAACCCGGACAGGCAGCATAAATGCCGCCCTGGTCCGCAAAAGCACCCTTTTAAACTAAAACTATATTAATCACACAAAAATCAATCACATGAAAAGAAAAAGCAAAATTCGAG
>ENA-OQCK01000220-OQCK01000220.1-human-gut-metagenome-genome-assembly--contig:-NODE-220-length-33896-cov-3.568421_pt1 | contig 33896 bp, 31 predicted proteins | sample MGYA00242498_ERZ504578 | MGnify/ENA primary metagenome ERZ504578 (study PRJEB26092, sample SAMD00036229) | human gut metagenome | host: Homo sapiens | study: EMG produced TPA metagenomics assembly of...
TATTCATATCCATTTCCAACACATATACCATTTGAGGTCAATCTCGGCCATACGTTCGCCGTCCCCCTGACGAGTGTGTTGTACAAAGAGATGTAGTTTCCGTTGTTTCTTCCAAAGCTCCGTATCATGTGAAGGTTCCCAGGCATCCACCGAGAAATCTGTTAGATCCGTTATCGTCCATTGACTGATAGCAAGATCAGTAGCGTGAGCTATTGAAACACAACTTCCCCGTTCTTCGTCACGAAAGATGTAGAAAACTTCCCCTCCCCCTACAACAATACGCGGACGAGCAATAGGATCATTTTCGTACCGCCGCCTTTCAACGTGAAAGGTGTTTTCCGATCGATTACCTGACGATGATGCCATACCTTCCCATCATTCCAGACAATGCGATATTGAGGTATATTACTGTCAGGGTCCCTCCAATAAGTAGCTATATAAGGATTTCCTCCAGCATCGGCACTCATACTGGTCTGATTGATTAACTCACTATTTTGGGGTAGCCGACAAGCGTATTCCGCATTCGACAACTTAATCGGAAGTTCGTATTGTTCTCCGCTTGATTTATACCATGTCACACCATTATCAAATGAACGGGCATAACAGATATCGTGGTTTGTCTCCACTTGCCAAGTTTCACGCCATACCCAGGAAAGGTGAATCGTTCCTTGCTCGTCAACATATAGCTGCCAATAAGCATTCCGCTTATTTTCTCCGTCTATTAAGACATCTTGAACACGGCTCCACTTATGTTCTTTCAATGAATAACGGTTCATTACCAAATTACCACGTCCGGAAGAACCGGAACGGTAAACAAACAATAAATCTCCACCGGACAAAGAGTAAAATTCCGGATAAGTAACATTGCCTTCATCTACTCCGGTCATTGGCATTTTCTCTCCCAATTCCAAAGAAGCGGGAGCAATGCTCCGGCAGTAATTCAGTTTATGCCCGTGATGATCAAACGAAATATGCAAATACCCTTCTCCATCTATTATCATACTGATGATATTATGAGCATCTTTCACATTTCCACGATATTGTGTACGGTGCAATGTCCACAGTTCCGAATTCAGTTTACGTTTTCCCAATACAAGATAACCTTCAGCATCATAATAGCTGATATACTGCTCATCACCGTGAGTTATCAGGGAGTTGTTACGGAATACCGTAGTATTGACCGAAGTACAACTATATCCCTTCCCCACTTCAACCAAATGTTGAGGGTAACATAGTACAGGAATAAACATGATTCCGCAAAGTAGTAGCAATATTCGCCTCATGTTCATTCTTCTTTTTTATTTATCAAAAATAGAAAAGTCCCATTTCTCATGCCAGGGAATTGTAATTTTCCCGTCTTTTATCAATACAGGCAACCAGACATAGCGAGAATCCTCCAAATCTTTCTTTTTCCAACGGTCAAACATAGCGATGTATGCATCCTTCTTGCCAATAACAGGCTGAACGTATGTGCTTTGTGCATAGAATGTCTTGTCCGCATCCGGCCCCGTGCAAGGATTACCGATTGTTTTCCACGTACCCATGATAGAATCCGCAACCGCAATCTCCGCTACATTCGGATCCCAGCCTGTACAACCGGAACTCAACATATAGTATTTACCATCATATTTAAAGACAGCAGGAGCTTCACGGGATTCTTTCACAAAATTACGTGTAAAACGTCCGCTCGGTTTCAGATAGTCGTCAGTCAGCAAGCTGATATACATTGTAGCATTGTTCTCCGAAGAGTAGAATTGATAAGCACGGCCATCATCATCCACAAAAACGGTCTGGTCGCGACTCATCGCATTGTTAGGGCGGAAACTTCCCTGATAAATAAATGGCCCGACAGGAGAATCGGAAACAGCAACTCCGGCACAAGCCTTGCTGTAATCGGCACTTTCCACATGTGCCCACATCACAAATTTACCTGTCTTTTTATTATAAACCACTTTTGGGCGTTCCAAGACTTTGGACGGATGCAGATCGTGATCCGGGTCATTTTTAACAGCCGGAAGCACAATACCTTCAAATTTCCAGTTCAGTAAGTCCTTGGAAGAGTAGCAACCTACTCCAGTCACATCCGTACGATAACATTCCCACGTAGCCCATTCGGGCAGAACGGTTTTCCTTTCTTATATTCACCATACCAATAGTAAGTGCCATTGTGATAAAGAAGCCCGCCACCATGAGCATTGATCGGATTTCCATCCGTATCTTTCCATACTTCGCCGGGAATAAACTCCGTATTCTCCTGAGCCTGTACCGCCACAGGTAATAAGCCTACGCAAATTACAAATAGTAATAATAGTTTAGCCATATATCAATCTCTGTTAGTTAGTTTATTTTAATGAAAAGCATGATCTTTCGGAAAGTCCTTTCCTTCCCAACCTTTTTACTGGTCCAATCTTCAGCAGGAGATGTCCAGAATGTATGGTCGGCGGGAAGTCCGAGCGGCAGGAAAGCAAGTGATGCCATATATAGACTGCCATTGTTCGTATACCAGTCGGAAATATTCGGCTGCTTGCCATTGAATCCTAAAGTTAAAAATCCCTTTTCATTGAAGTTACGGTCATCACCAAACATTCTTTTAATAACTGCCGTCATAGCTGCACGAACTTGTCCATCCGGTAATTCCTTGGGCAGCCATCCTCTCCATGCCAATAAGCTAAAGGCTGCAAAGTTCCTGTACGATAAGTGATAGAACGACCGAAAACCGGAAGCGCCCCTTCCGGAGAGATAAACCGTTCCAAAATCATTCCGAAACGCTGCATCCGTTTCTTTGCACGGTTATAGTCACAATCCGGTGCGTTCCAAATCTTACTTTTACCAGCATTTGTCATGATTTCCAAAGGTTCTATATACATCGGATGCAAAACAAAACTATTATAATAGTCAAAAGCAAAACCCGGACCATCGGAGTACCAACCATCGCCTACGTACCACTCTTCTACTTTACGCAAAGCGGAAACTATGCGGTAAGTATCACTTGGAGCGCCTGCTTTACGCAAGAATGCTTCGACCGTAGCAGAAAACAACAACCAATTTGTGTAAGGTGGATCTACTCGGCGAAGTTGTGTAAACTCAGCTATATAACGTTGTTTCGTAACACTATCTAAAGGAATCCATAAAGCATCATAGCCTCTTATAAAACTCTCTGCAATATAGGCTGCGTCAACCAACGTTTGCCCTTCTTTTCTCCACAAAAGATAATCGGGACTTTCGGGGTCAACAGCCTGTACGTAACTTTTCAAAGCCCATTCACGCAATTGTTTTCGTTGAATGCCTTCTGCCGTATCATCGTCCGGCAAAGAAATCCAAGGAGCTAACCCAGCCATTAATCGACCAAAGCACTCCATATAGGTTACTTTCTTGTTTCGCCCATCCCATGTAGGACTGACTTCTACCAGCATATTCTGTTGCAGCTTCCCTTCACTCAGATTACTAAGTACCGGAGCAGCCATTCGGTACAACACCCCCGCCCATAATTCACGGTCAGTCGGTTCCTTTACTTGTTTCTTCTTTTTTGCCAATAAGTCCTGTGACGGAATCAGCAAGATTGCGATCAGCAATAGTAATGTACAATGTTTATTCAATCTCATGATATTATTTAGGATTTTCGTACGCAAAGATACTTATACTCATAAGAGTAAGGTTCAATTTATATCAAAAAAGGGATACAAAACAACCATTTTTCATACAAAAGCTGTAATATATGCGAGTTTAATTAGGTTTCCACCTATCCACCCATTCTATAAAAGGTATTCCTTTCTCATCAAACCGGACAGGTAGCCAAATGTAACGAGAGTCAGCCAAACTTTCCGGCCTCCAACTATCTGCCATAAAAATAAATTGTTTTTCAGTCCCTTGCAAAGGGAGCACATACGTGCTCTGCCCTCCGAAAGTTTTATCCGCATTCTCTCCGACACAAGGATTTGGTAGTTGTTTCCATTCCCCTAAAATCGAAGTAGCAGTCAACAAACGAGCTTTATTAGGTTCCCAACCCGTACAGCCGGAAGTTATCATCCAGTAGATTCCGTCTTTTTTTAAAAATAGCAGGAGCTTCATTATGTCCACCTGGAAAAATACGTATATACTTGCCTGTATGACTAAGATAATCATCAGACAATTCTGCAATCTGCAATGTCAAATTGTCTTCCGAAGAATAAATATGATAAGCTTTTCCATCATCATCCACAAACAAAGTCATATCACGGGACATTTGTCCTCCTTCCAAATCTCTTTTCACAAACATTCCCTTTTCAACTGCATCATACCATTCCGGAGTCCACCATTTTTCATATTCTGAAAGATTCCATTTGATCCGTTTCTCTTTCTTCGTCATATTCAATGGATAGATACTCGAATTTACACGAGCCGAACGAATAAAACAATAAGGTCCAGTTGGTGAGTCACTGACAGCGACGGCAGCACGGGCCGGTCCATACCCCCGGCCTTTCAATTCCAGATGAAACCACATTACGAATTTTCCGGTCTGCTTATTATAAATAACTTTCGGGCGTTCCATGATGCACCCTTTTTCAATATCACTTCCTTTTGCTTCAGATATGGGTAACACCACTCCTTCATAGTTCCAGTTCAACAAATCAGTAGATGAATAACAATTGATCCCTTTTTCGGTCACAAAGCCCGAATCGGGGCGATGTTCACCGAACCAATAATATTTTCCTTCATGATACAAAACGCCTCCACCATGAGCATTAATCACATTTCCCTCCGTATCTCTCCAAACCTTACCAGAAACAATTTTTTTCTCTTTCTGATAAACCCGCACATAATCTATTTCATACTTCATCGGCAAAGCACTCTCATCAATCGGACCACCATTGATACCACCAATAGCCAAATTCAACAAAAGATATTGCGGTTTCGTAAAAGGATTCGTCCTCTTGCCGATACTTCCGTTTACAGTATCCTTTAAAGGAATCTCATTCAACAGTTCATCATCCAAATAGAGTTTGATAACTTCTTCATCCCAATCCATCCGCCAAATGTGAAATTTGGAAGCCCATTCCGGATCTTTCTCCGTAAAATGGATATAGGGTGTGGCCTTACTATTCCATTTAGCCCCCCATTGCTTGTCCGTGCCCCACGCAGCATTTGCCAAAATATGAGGAACTCCTTTGATTTGGTAATATTCCATAATATCTATCTCTCCACATGAAGGCCACTCCATATTACTACCCAATGTCCAGATAGCCGGCCATGCACCTTTCGCCACCGGTATGCGGGCACGTACTTCAAAACGCCCATAGAGAAACTCCTTTTTTCCGGCAGTCGTCACCGATGAAGAAGTATATTCTATAAATTCCCGTTCTTTACGCCAATCGTTACTACCGGGTATGTAAAGAGGATTCTGACGATTCCGCTCTTTCCGAGCTTCGATGACAAGGAAGCCTCCTTTACAAACTGCATTGTCCGGCTGATACCATTGAGCCTCCTCATTGCGGACATAACCCTGTTCATAGTTCCATACGGAAGGGGATAATCTCCCTCCGTATTAAACTCATCGCTCCAGACCAGCCTCCAATCGTCATTCCGCGCAGTTGCGAGCAAAGGCAAGGTCGTCAGTAACAGCAATATAACTGAATAATTTTTCAAATATACCATTGCTTAATCCTATCGTTTATTCAAACTGATAAACACGAACATAATCCACATGATATTCAAGCGGGAACTTAGACAAGTCCGGTTCACCTCCATTGGATCCCAAAGCCAGATTCAACCAGATACATTGTCCGAATCCTTCATCATTCTCTTTACCCGCGTTATTACCTTCATCAAGATATGGATTACGATATGATCCTCTCCACCAATCATCCAGTCCACCAGATCCATTTCCTGTAGTCGCTTTCAAATCCTTAATTTCATTCATCAATTCGTCATCCAAATAAAGTCTCAAGGTATTCTCGTCCTCATCCAGGCACCATCCATACGCCAAATATGATACTTCTTCCCCCAATCTTTATCTTTCGCTATAAATTCAGCAACCGGCCTGTTATAAGACTGCCATTTGCCGTTCCAACGGGTGTCCGATCCCCAACAAACATTGGCGTGTACGCTCGGCTTTCCATTTACCAGATAATATTCAAGCAAATCAATTTCGCCTCCCAGCGGCCATTCCCAGCACCAACTGTCAGTGCTTCCACCAGTCGTCCAGATAGCCGGCCATGCTCCCATTGCCGTAGGAATCTTGGCTCTGACGAGCATTCGTCCTTTCCGGAATCTATAATCTTTTGTAATCAGGCAGCTCGAAGTATACTCAGCATATTCACGATTCTTTTTCCAGTCGCTACTTCCAGCTTCATAATTCGTATTTTTACCCGTTCCTCTTTTCCTGTAATTATCAATGCCCCGTCTTTACAAATAGCATTTTCTTTCTGATACCATTGCAATTCCTGATTACGTTGGAAGCCTTCTTCCAACGCCATACATTCCAGTCCGGCTCTCCCGTTCCATTAAATTCATCATGAAACTTCAAAACCAGTCCTTCTTCCGTCGTTTCCGGTGCATCATTGGGATCAGGCACATATTCCGGTCCTTTTTCATCTTCAGCCGATTCTACATAGGTCACATTGAAAAGTAACATCAACGTATTTGTTTTAGAATTAATTCCATAAGAGGATGAGCCTCAATCGCTAACGGAAGTACATACAACAAATTCCTCTCCGCTTCCTGGCAAGCTGCAACCAGTTCACTAGAATAGACTGTTACTGATACGGCATCCGATTTTGTTTCACCAGCTTGTAGCGTTAATGTCTGAGAAGATAAATGATAATAGGACTCTGGAAGTAATTCCGCACCGTCATATTTTGCATAAATGCCTCCTTCCGCCACCTTAGCTAGCACTTTATTCAATGTATCTTTATTCACAACCAAGCTAACTTTAGCTTCTTGTCCGGCTGTGCGTCCTTGATAAAGAGACAAGCTCAACTTATAAGTAAAGTTTTTAACAGGCGTTTCATCCTCACTTTGCCGTAAATCCGTAGTCACGTTACATTCCGCACCATCCCACACTTCACGGGCTTGCGTCAGATTCAACAAATTCAGATCTAGTTGACCTTCATAACTAAAATCTTTATCATCGTCACAGCCATATACTCCACCGATGAGGGTGGCCGCCATACAGGCGACCATCCATATTTTATTCATTTTCATCATAAGTCTCATTTTAAATTAATCCAAAGGAACTGTTTCCGGGTCATACTTTTCAATATCCGCATCAAAAAAGGCAATCTCCCCTATATGAAAATATTTCTTGTTCAACGAACTTGTCAATACATTGAAACGGAAATATTTAAACTTCTTACCCGGCATTACAAAATCAGAAGCGTATTTTGTCTGACGTGTTGTGGGCAATCCACTCAAAGTAGAAACAGTTTCCCAATGTTCACCATCCGTACTAATCTGTAATTCCGCAGAAGTAGGGAATCCGTCCGTGTTACCTGTATCCCGCGTATAATACTCGAATGCAAAATTTTCATGTTCTTCCTTTAAATCGATCTGTATATAATGCGGCAGGTCAACTTGCGGAGAATGCCAGTTGGTGTGAAAAAAGAGGGATCCGCCGTTTTACCATCTATCAAACGGTCAAAATACCCTTCAGACGCGTCCGGATAATTACAAGATAATTGGTCTACTATCAGACTGACCTGTGTACGGGATTTCTCCGTATACGATGCCGGCATCGCTCCCGACCGTGCTTTCAATTCCTGAACTGCTCCTGCTTCATGAGCCGCATTAAAGGTCTGCAAATAAAAAGTATAGTCTCCGAAACGAGCACGAGTATTTTCTATCAACATTTCCGTTGTTCCTTTAGAAGCAATCTTACAGATATTTTTCTTTTGTAAAGGGTCATAATAGCGAATCTGCATATAAGCGTAATCTCCTTCCGGTGCTTTCCAAGTCAGTTTAATCTGTCCCGGCAAAGCCTCCGACACGACCGTAGAAAGTTCAACGGCAGCAGGACTTCCTCCCCCCGATGTTTCAAATTCTTCAAAATTCTTATCACAGCCAACCAGTCCTAAAAGCGCAAAGGCTGCAATCATATATTTAACATTCAACTTCATAGCTTTTATCTTTTATCATTAATAAAACTTACCAACCCGGATTCTGGCTCAGATTCGGATTCTTACGCATTTCCGAAGCCGGAATCGGAAAGAAATACATTTTATCATCCCAAACCAATGATTTATTTGTCCGCTCATAGAGGAAGTTTCCATCCTCTTTTTGGGTAATCTGCATACGCCCGATTTTAGTGAAGCCACCTTCTTTCCAACGGCGAACATCCCAGAAACGATGTTGTTCGAAAGCCAATTCTACCATTCTTTCTTTTTTATATCGTTCCCAAAATTCAGTGTTAGAAATATTATCCGGGAAATCCGGCATTTGTACATCCGAACGCTGACGCACCTTATTGATTGCGGCACAAGCAGACATCCTGAATTCGTTGTCCGTAGCACCGGCCGCTCCCAAATAACGGTAGATTGCCTCTGCATAATTCAGATAAAATTCTCCCAGACGGAAAATAACCCAGTTATGCCGTTTGCCTCCACTGCCACTCTCCGCACTGATGTCGGTAGACGCATCCAAATACTTCTTCAAATAATAACCGGTCGGTGTTGCATAAGGAAGAGGCAGACCATTCTTACCGCCAATAAATGTTTCCAACGGATTCGGATTCGTATTCGGCCATTTGTCACCATTACATGCGATAGTCATGCCGAAACGCGGATCTTTATCTCCATTATCCTTAGATTCGTAAGCATCCACCAATGTTTGTGTCGGGCAATTACCGGAACTGGCATTCTCCATACCAACCGGGAAATTTGTATATTCCGGACTACTTGTATCTCCAATACGACGAACGAAAATCATTTCAGAAGCTTGATAATTATCCGTACCCCAAATATCCGTATATTTTCCAAGCCGGATACCGTTAGCCGTACAATAATCAATAACAGCTTTATTGGCCACAGCAGCTTCACGCCATAAATTCCGGTCTTCACCACCACTGAACAGTTTGCTTGCTCTATATAATGCGGCACGGGCTTTTAATGCCAAAGCAGTTCCCTGCGTGACACGACCGGCCTCCGGGTTGGAACCACCCGCAGCATCATTATCCAAAGCGGAATAAGAAACGGGCAACTCAGGCGCCACTTCCTCACATTCACTAATAATAAAATCAAAGACTTCCGACGCCGGAGTACGTGAAAGAGAATTAGCTTCTTTCTCTGTCAACACATTCACCGTAAAAGGCACATCCCCATACGCACGCACCAACAAGAAATAGTAATACGCACGTAGCAGACGAACTTCATACTGATAACGATTAAACCGGTTCATCTGAGCTTCATAATCCTGCGCATAGCGTAAATCATAAAAATCAAGGTCTTTACTTTCTTCCAGAAAGTAATTAGCGGCACGAATACCCGAATAATACCCCCACAGAGATTTAGGGTTCAATGCACTCCAAGCACCATTTGTATAGTCGAGAACAGATGAATAAGTAACAGCCATTTCTGCTTCATCACAAGCGGAAGCCAATGACTGATAGCTTGGCAAGTCGGAATCCAGATAACTATAGATATTATTCACAAATCCTGCCGTACGGGAAAAATCCGAAAAGACATAATCCTTGTCGTATGACGTGTATTCATGATAATCCATCTTATCGCTGCAAGCTGACACCACCGCTATACAAGCTATTCCTAGGCATATATTTTTCAATTTCATAGTTTCTTTCTTTTTATAGCGTTAAACGTTAAAATCCTACTGACAAACCAACATGAATAGATCGGGTAGCAGGATAAGAGTTATTCATCGCTTCCGGATCCAATTGGTCAATACTATCGAAGCAAAGTAAATCAACCCCTCTTACATATACTTTCGCATTCTTTACCCAAAACCTATTCAACCAGGATGAAGGAAGCTTGTAGTACACCTCACAATTACGCAACTTCAAAAAAGAACGATCTGCCAACCATAAAGAGCTTGTCTGCAGATTGTTGTCAACAGTTTCCGTCGTCAACCTTGGGAAACGAGCGTTCGGAGTTTCCGGTGTCCAACGATTCCGGTAAACATAATTAGAAATTGTCGTATTATCCACCAATGGATGATAATAAGTTCCCGACAAGATTGCCGTATAATTTCCCACTCCTTGGAATTGTGCACTAAAACCTAATCCCTTCCATTCCAAACCAAGACTGAACGAATAATAAATTTCAGGACATGTACTATTGTATCCCATAGCTACTCTATCATCCGAATTAATTACTTTATCACCATTCATGTCCTTGTATTTAATATCTCCGGCCTTTACCGGTCCAAACTGCTGTGGCAAGCTATTATCTATATCTGCCTGATCTACAAAATATCCAATAGCCTGCAATCCAAAGATTTGTCCTACCGGATTGCCCGTAGAGCGCGTATAGTCATAAGCTGCCGGTTCTTCTAGCATTTCTATAATTTTACTTCGATTGTAAGTGAACGTTCCTCCCAGATTTAATTCCACATTACCCATCTTCTTATAGTAATTGGCGCCGATTTCCGTGCCCCAACTATCTACGATACCCGCATTTACATAAGAACCGGATGCACCCAACACCGCCGAATTCTGTCCGTCTGAACTGACCCAAATATCAGAACGTCTTTCATAAAAGCCATCCACTGTCAAAGTCAATCCCTTGAACAAGGTAGCATCCACACCCGCATTATACTTATAAGCTTTTTCTGTGGTTCCGTTAACAGATGCCAGACGACCTTCATGCCAGCCTCCATCACCACCGAAATTATTATTTATCGGATAGCCATTACCGCCACCTACCGTCTCATTCCAATAGCCGTTACCGGGAATATTATCCGTATTCAACATACCGAAGGAAGCCCGCAGTTTCAGGAAATCCACCACATTCTGGCTTTGCATAAACTTCTCATTAGAAATAAGCCATGCCAGCCCAACTGTAGGAGATACATTCCAGCGATGATCGGGCGCCAATAAGTTGGAGCAGAAGCCATCAATGTAAAATCTGCAAAATAACGATTCTTAAAGCCATAATGAGTATACCAACCCGCATTCTGACGGTAGAACGTATTATTGATTCCTTTAGCATTATCATATTTATAGGTATAAAGCAACATGGAATACAGACTGTGTACACCAAACTGACGTTGCCAATCGACATTCATTTGGAAGTTAAAGGCGCGATATTGCCAGTCAAGTTTGCTGTCACCCGACATTTCCGTATCTTTTCCTCCCGTTATTTCCTCACCAGCTATCGGCAATCCGTTTTCCCAGGAAGCGACCGATGCCATACCATATTTATATCCTTTTGTGTGATTCTCCCAGTAAGAAGCGAGATTGTCATATCCTATACGGACAGAAGCTCCTAACCCCTTGGTTAAAGAAGACAAATCCTGCCGTAAAGACATATCAGCATATAATCCACGAGTATGTCCTTTTGAGTATGCGCGCCCTTCAGTCAACGCTACCGGATTCCAGTTCTCACCCCAAGTAGTATTTCCTCCCCACAAACCACTTTCCGTACGGATAGGGAAAGCCGCTGAAGGTAATTGATACAGTTTACTTATCAATTATCGCTGCCCATACCCGGACGACTGAATTCATTCAAAATCCCCATGATATTGGCCTGCATCTTTGTTTTCGGTGACAAATCAATATCCAGATTGGTACGGAAGTTAGCTTTTGAATACTTTTCCTGAGTGGAATAGTCAGCATTCGTATCAAAGTTTTTGATAAATCCACGGTTGTTCTGCAAATTCATCATTGTATAATAACGCATCTTGGTAGATCCGCCGCGAAAACTTAATGTTGCGATATCTGACGCCCCACGATCACGAAAAACTTCTTCCCACCAGTTTACATTCGGATAAAGATAAGGAGAAGTGCCATTTTTAAACGCATTCAATTCATTTTGCGAATATCGCACCTGCTTGCCATCATTTGTCAATGCTTCATTTAAGGCAGAAGCATACGTATAGGCATCCGCCAATTCCGGCTTGCGCGTCATATAATTGAAAGCATGGTCATAAGAAAAATTAATCTCACGAGTATCGTATTTACCACGTTTTGTCACAATATTGACTACGCCATTCACTCCCCTATAGCCATAGAGAGCCAACGCGGCCGCATCACGAAGTACACTAACAGATTCCACTTCTTCCGGAGTAATATATTTTAAAGCCTGCCAGTTATTATCCCGTTCAAGTCCGTCCACGACCAACAAGATGCCATTATTACCATTCAGTGTCTTCAGCCGCGAATATACATCGACGGCATCTGCTCCCATACCACACCGGTACTTTGCATGGTAGTCAGTCCCAGCACATTGCCATATAATGAATTTCCGATTGAAAAAGCCGAGCTTTTATCTATATTCTCTGCATATACAGTAGATACGGCACCAGTAGACTCCGCATTCGTTTGCTGCAATCCAAATCCGTAATTTACTTTCTCTGAAGAGTAATCCATGACAACCGTCAATTCCGAACCGTTTTCTATTTTCACCACCTTCATTGCATCATCACCAGTCTGTACTTTCAAACGGCTTCCTTTCACAGCAGTGATTTCAAAACGTCCATTTTTATCTGTAGCCACCCGTACCAATGGGTTCTCTTCAACCGAAACCAAGGCTCCCGCTACCGGCTTCCCTTTTTCATCAAGAACTCTTCCGGTTACATTATCTTCACTTTGTGCCCAGCCGTTCAAGGTGACGCAAGCGAATATCGCTAAAGCTAGTATCTTATATTTTTTCATTTTATTCTATGATTAATCGTAGTTATTCCACATTAATTCCAACCAGGATTTTGAGTCAATCCGTATTTCTTGTTCACCTCTGATGGTGGGAATGCTGACAAATACCACTTCGGACTAAAATTACTCCACCATGCACGGGAAGGATTCACTAGCGGAAACGCTTCATGAGTGAATTTCGTTGGTTTAGGATAAATACTGCTGTTTCCGGTACTTCCGGACCAAGGCGTATTTCCTCCCCCATCATTTCTATAAATCTTCAATCCATGGAGTTGTTTTCTAAAAAGATCTTCTCTTTTATATCGTGTCATGTCAAACAGACGTACATCTTCCAAGCCTAATTCGCAAGCACGTTCTCTGAGGATCTCTTCCAGCAAGGCATCAGCGTCAGTCGTCAGATTCTTGCCGGGATTGCAAACCGCCAAGTCTCCTAAACCAACACGGGCACGTACTTTATTTACTTGCTCAATAGCACCTGGCAGATCATTCTTCGATTTAAGCAAAGCCTCCGCATAAATCAGATACATTTCTGCCAGACGCAGATATGGCCATTGCAGATATTTATCTTTCAGAGAATTGACACCTTCCTTATAGACTTGTAACATCCGAATCCAGTAGCATATTTACCTGTCTCTTTCTCTGTATCATTGATATTGTCACGTCCTCCAATCCATAATTCGGCAGCATGATCTCCAAACTGTGTTCCATTCACCAGCATCGTTTCATACAACCGTGGGTCACGAATCGGTTTATTGTAATCATTATCCGTATAAAACAGGTCTGTAGCAGTATTCAACTGGAAAGGTTCGCCATTACTCATTGGAAACATCTCCATAAATTCCAGTGTAGGGGTCAATCCACCCGTAATAACTGTACCATTTCCGCTATTGACAAAAATATACTGCCATTCATCCCATGAATTAAATTTACCGAAACGGGAAATATGCGTAGAAATCAACAGTTCTTTATTATTCTCACGGGTAAAATAGGCCTTATTATACGCATCTCTGTAACCTTTTGCCGTAGCTTCCGTTGCCTGTGTCAGTTCATAATACCCTCTTGATTGAAGTTCTGTAAAGAAATCAACACAAGCCTGCAAACACTGGTCCCATAACTCCGGTTTGTAAGCACCATACCACACCTGATGATTAGTTACAGCATCTTGCGGTGGCTCCGTACAATAGGGGACATTGTCATTAAATAATGGGCTGGCTGCAAACAAAAGAATCTTACACTTGAGCCCCATAGCAGCTGCTTGGTAAAGCGTCCTTGCCAATTCGTGTCATCCGTACCTAAGTCCCACGGAAGTTGAGGAGTAGCAGCAGCCTCATCTAAAAGATTAATCATGTAATTCACCGTTTCTTCCACCGTAGCGCGAGGCAATTCATAAGAAGGCTGCACGTCATAGGTTTCCTTTATTAACGGAAGCCCTCCAAAGTGGCGAAACAAATCAAAATAACGAGATGCTACAATCACTTTAGCTTCTGCCGCCAAACGTTTTTTCTCCGCATCTTCCATATCCGGAACCCGCTCTACATTCTCCACAAAAAGTAATGCAGCACGAATCGCCTCCCAACAATTCTCTTTAGTATAACCAAAGCGCGTATCATCGCTACTATCCTCATCACCTGCCTTATAAGAGCCTGAATAGTATTTCCGGTTAATTCCATTCCAATCCGTGTGGCTATGCCAGCAATCGGACATCATTTCAAAGATTCCTGTGTTCATTTTCCCCTCCACCGTATTCCAATATACAGGGAGCGCGTAATAAAGTTTACTATAAGTATTCCACAGGAAAGCACGAGCGTACGTAGCTTTTCCGAAGATTGTATCTTGCGTTACCGCTACCCCCGGAGCCTTTTCTAAAAAGCTATCTCCAAATTTCACTTGATCGACACAAGAAGAGGAAAACAAAGCTACTCCTGCCAATGTCGCTATAAACCATTTACTTAAATGTTTCATCATATTATTCATAAAGTATTAGAATCCAAGTTTCAATCCAATATTAAATACACGTGTCAAGGATAATTAGGGCGGGAGCTCTGACGAGATTCCGGGTCTCCCCATTTGAATCCAGTAATAGTAATCAAATTATATCCATTTACATACAACCGGCAATTATCCATCTTCAGTTTCTTCATGAAAGGGAAATTGAATTATAACCTATTTCCACACTTTTCAGACGCAAATAGCTGGCATTAATCAAATACAAGTCAGACCCTGCATAATTATTGGAAGCATGCAAACTAGAAGTACGCGGGAATTTAGCAGTGAATGTATCAGCCGATGAACGCCACGTTGTATCATACTGATAAAGCAACAATCCCTTTTCATTTGTATCACCCAACGGACGTCTGAATTCGTCTAACATCCGATCCACATTCCAAGCTCCTGTCCATTGCATGGAAAAATCAAAATTCTTCCAACTGAATCCGGTATTCAATCCGGCAGTGTATTCCGGCATATCGGTATACCCTATATCGCGCGTAGCATCATTGGAATTTATTTCACCATCGGCATTCAAGTCCACATAAACGCAATCACCCGGCACCAATGTAATACCATGATTAGCTATCGGACGTCCAAACTCCTCTTGATAACGCATATCTGCCGTTTCATCATAGAACCCCCAAAACTTATACATCGAACGGGAACCTATTCTACGTCCAGTCTCATACATCCAAGGCTCATTTTGCTCTACCTCATTCTTATAGACAATTTTATTCCTTGAGAAAGAAATATTAAAGTTTGCCCAATATCTGAAATCATTTTTCAGAGTTTCGTTCCATTTCAACTGTACTTCAAATCCTCTATTCAATGTCTCCCCAACGTTAACAGAAGGAAGTGACATACCTAGAATTGCCGGCAAATAATCGGGTTTAGATAAAATATCACTACGATCTTCCCTAAAGTAATCTAAAGAAACCGTCAAACGCTCTGCCAGGAAGGTGGCATCCACTCCATAATTCTGCTTTACTGCAGTTTCCCACTTGGCATCCGGATTAGAACGGCTGACTTCACTGGCACCGGGCATTTATTTCCAACATTCTGCCCGAAATAATATCCTCCATCACCATATTGATAAGAATCAGGCAAATATAAGAATCGTTGTGATACATCATTACCCACCATTCCTACAGAAGCACGTAGTTTTAAATAATTCACTACACTTTTAATCGGTTGGAAGAAAGATTCCTCACTTACAACCCAGCCCAATGAACCTGCCGGGAAGAAACCATACCGATTTCCTGGACGAAAGTTTTCCGAACCATTATAACCCGCATTAAACTCTGCCATATAACGGGTTTTCCAATCATAAGTCACACGTCCTACCAAACCTACATATCCGGTAGGAATGTCAGAGTACTCTGACGGATAGTATTTCTTTGATTGATTATAGAGTAACAATGCTGTCACATTATGATCCCCAAACTTACGGGCATAATTCAATGCCAGTTCCATATACCAGTTGCGCGCCTTAGAAAAACCGTTATCAGGTTCCCCATAACTTAATTGAGAGTCAGTCCCATATTTACGAAGAGAAATAGATCCATCAGCATTTGCAACAGGTGTATAATAAGCCTTGGATGAACTCGCTTTCTTAGTATTAGCATATTCTGAATTATAAGCACCTTTCAGTTTTACGGACAATCCTTTTGTGATAAAATCCAACTTTTGATTCAATGCAAGGTCTACATTCAACACATTTGTTGTCTTTGTCTGAAAGCCTTTTCCATAATAAGAGCTCAATCCATCCACTCCCGTAAAAGGAAGAACTTCAGAATTAGATACAACACGTTCACCGTTTACAATACCTGCACCCGCAAAAGGAACCGCCCAATAAGTTTGCGGAACAATTGATTCTGATCTTCACCTGATTCCGGAGTACGCTTTGTCTCTATACGACCGCCAATATTGACTGACAGTAAGGTTGTTTTCGTTACATCAAAATCCAAATTAGCACGATAATTGTATCGTTTGTAATCAAAGTTAAATCATCTGTCGCATTAAACTGCTTGAACATACCGCCTTGCGTGAACAAACCGGCAGAAACAAAATATTTCATATTACTAGTTCCACCAGATATATTCACATTATGCTGAGACTGAAAAGCAGCCTTATTCATACAATAATCAATCCAATTAATATCCGGATACATCAACGGATTAGAATGATTGCGGAATGTTTCCAACTGTTCATCGCTAAAAGTAGCCACCCCACCATCATTTACTTTCATCATATTATAATAGGAAGCATACTGGTAAGAATTAGCGAACTCCAGATCCTTTGTTCGCACATTGACACCAGCCGATGTAGAGAAAGAAACCTTAGCCTTACCTTCTGCACCACGTTTGGTTGTAATCAAGATAACACCATTGGCACCACGTACACCAAATACAGCCGTAGCTGAAGCGTCTTTCAACACAGTCACGCTCTCAATTTCATTCGGATCAATCTGAGAAAAGTCACGTTCTACACCATCAACCTGAATCAGCGGTTTCGCATTGTTCCATGTAGCGACACCACGCACATAAATATCTGCTGCATCCGCTCCCGGCTCACCGGAATATTGTACAGAAGAAATACCGGTGATTTGCCGGATAATACATTAGATAAAGATCCTGCCGGAGTCTTCAACAGATCATCCCCCTTCATAGATGAAATAGCTCCTGTGATAGATGCTTTTTTCTGTACACCATAAGCTACTACTTGCACTTCACCCAGTGTCTGTGCGTCTTCTTCTAATACTATATTTAGACTAACACCTTTCTTTGCGGTTACCTCTTTATCCTTGTAACCAATAAAACTAATTTTGATTTTCGCACTTGCACCGGATACATTGATTGAAAACTTACCCTCAAAATCGGTAATGGTTCCTTGTGTCGTTCCTACAACCTTTACATTGGCCCCAATCACCGGTTCACCATAGGCATCCTTCACTACACCTGTGATTCTTGTAGAATTCTGTTGTACTACCTCCGGCATGGGAGTATCGTCACCATAGCCGTTCAGAGGAATCAAAAGAAATAAAAACAAAGGGAATACGATTGGGAGTAACCGTTTTTTCCCGACTTGTCTTCCATGGAAGGTCTTTCGCTTTTCCATTCAGTATAAAATTAAGATTAAACATTAAATAAACAAATCTCATGATCCTTAAGAATCACAACGCAAAGATAGAAACCTCCCCTCCTACCAACCTCCAAAGATGCTTTTTAGAGGTAGAATTTTAGACATTCGCCTTTTTTGAATGATAATTCGACATAAAAAAGAGCATAGAAAACCTTCCCTATACAAAGTACAAGGATTAAGTAGAACAAGATAATATAAAATAGAAAGGTAAACCAGAACAGATTTCTACTCGTGCTCTTTTTCAACTACAAATTGGTCGAGGTATTCAGAAGGTAAAACTCCAAACTCTTTCTTGAAGCAAGCACTGAAATATTTTGGATCATTAAATCCGACCGCATAAGCCAATTCGGAGACACGTATACTATTTCCTTTTCCTCCATAATCCGGCAAGCCGATTTCAAACGGACGTTCCGAATAAAGGCAGAGGTGTTCAGCCCAGTCAAAGACTTTAACTTCTTATATAAAGTAGATTTACTAGTTTTCATTTCATCCGCAAACTGGGGTTGGTCAAATTCACAATCTTCCAAATGATTATTCACACAGTCAATGGCTCGTTGCATAAAATCCTCATCCAGACTGGTATAATTCAAATCTTTTAATTCAAAAACCAGCTGTTTCTTAAATTCGTGCGCCATACGCTCCTTATATTTCAGCAAATTACGAATACGTGCATGCAATACAGCCAAATTGAAAGGTTTGCTTATAAAAGCATCCGCCCCTACCTCATACGCTTCCGCCCTGTCCTCTTCCTTATTTTTAGCAGTCAATAGAATCACAGGAATATGACTGATTTCCAGTTTCCCCTTCACATATTTACAAAACTCCATTCCGTCCATCTCCGGCATCATCACATCAGACACAATCAAATCAATGTCTTCATTCTCCAACACTGCAATGCCTTCTTTTCCATTTTCAGCAGTAAAAACATTGTATTCATGCCTCAAGAGTTTCGTCATTAAATGCAATAGTTCCTCATTATCTTCTATTACTAATATAGAATTTGCCTTTTCGGCCGTAACTAATATTTCATCAGACTGTTTCTCATCCATTTCTTCTTCATAAGCTACTAATTTCTGAACCGGTAAGATTACTTCATCATCAATTTGTTCTTCCCTGAAATAAGAACGGTCAATAGGAAGGCGGATAATAAACTCTGTTCCCTGTCCTTCTTCACTTTCCACAGTAATAGTTCCTTCATGCAACTCTACCAAATCTTTAGTTAATGAAAGCCCGATTCCTGTACCAATGGTATTAAATTTCCGGTAATCACCCTCGTAGAAACGACGGAAAAGTGTCTTTTGTTTCTCTTTCGATATCCCTTTCCCATTGTCCTTTACACGTAAAAGCACCCAATCTTTATTTTCCGCATAGGATAAAGTTACCTGAATAAAACCATCTTCTTTTGTATATTTTGCAGCGTTAGACAGCAGATTATAAAGAATCTTATCCAATTTATCCGTATCAAAATAACCAATGATTGATTCCGGATCACACAACACAGAGAAATGTATCTTTTGTTTCTTAATCAAAGGCTGAAAACTTTCCGCCCCATTTTTCACAAAGGAAGCGATATCTCCCGGAGATACACGAAGCCTCAGATTGCCGGTTTCCGCTTTTCGAAATTCAAGGATTTGTTGTAATAAACGTATCAACCGACGAATATTACTATTCATCACCACATACAAGTCTGTATGCTTTGGAGCTTGTATTTTAAGCTCATCTACGGTAGCTGAAATAATTGTCAACGGAGTCAGCAATTCATGGGTAATATTTGTGAAGAACTGCAACTTGGCATGGTTCAACTCCTCCGCTTTCGCCTTCTCCAATTCACGCAAACGGAGTTCATTCCGTAGTAAAATACGATTTTTCGTTATTCTGTATAGTCCAATGACAGTTCCAATGACAATCAATAAATATAAAATATATGCCCACCAGGTTGCCCAAAATGGAGGAAGCACAACAACCGTCATTTCCCGAATATATCCATTCCAAATACCATTCTCATTTGTCACTTTCAATTTAAATTTATACGTCCCGCTTTTCAAATTATTATAGTAAGCAAAACGACGCTCGGCGCTTGTATAAATCCAATCCTTATCAAATCCCTCTAACTGATAAGCGTATCGGTTAAGTTCGGGATTCTTATATGTCAGTGCCGCAAACTCTATATTGAAGTTATTATATTTATAAGGTAACTCTATTTTCTGAGTAAAAGCAGGAGTTAATGAAGATATTTCCCGTTGCACATCCAAAGGTAATGTACTTATGGAACGATTGAATATCTTTATATCCGTAATTGCAAACTGAACATCTCCTTGAATATCTTCCATATCCTCAGGAATAAAGCTATTATAGCCTTTATAACCACCAAAAAACAATTCTCCCTCCCGACTGCAAGCAGATTGAGCGATAAAGAAATTTCCTTGTAGCCCATCAGCTTCTGTGTACACACGAACAACCGGTTCGTTACTTTTCATTTGAGCACCCAGTTTTACCAAGCCGACATTCGTCCCCAACCACAAATTTCCATTTTTATCTTCTTCGATACTTCCGACCATATCTCCGGGAATATTATATTCCTGATTTTTCTCTTCAAACCGGTCATTCTGTCTATTATACAGATAAATTCCTCCCCCTTCGGTGCCAACCCATAAACGTCCCGATTTATCTATGTGCAAACACAAAACATTATTGGTCAGCATTCTTTTATTATAAAAACTATAATTATAATATTTCAAGGTAGACGGATTTCGGATGTCACCTTCAATATGAATCAGACCATAATTCGAAGTGGCTATCCACATACTATTATCACTATCGGCAATTATATCCCTTACATAAAACCAATTCAATTGAGCACCATCTACAAAACTCATATTTTCGAATAAAAAGCTATTTCCATCCGCCAACTGTACACCTAAACTTCCACGTGTACCTACCCAACAATTAGCATATTTGTCTTCATAAAGTGCAGAAACACAAGAAGAACCTAAGAATTTACAATTTTCCGGAGTCAGGTTTCTTACCCTTTGTCCTTTGTGGTAAGCAAATATTCCACCATCATACGTTCCAAACCAAATTTCTCCACTACCCTTTCTCTGGACGACAGAAAAAACTGTGGGAATAGTCATTCCGGTAAATTCCGGCATTTGTGAATGCGACTTCAATTTTCCTGTTGCGTATTCCAGACAAGCTAATCCATAGGTACCGATCCCCATCCAAATATTATTGTCAGAATCTGTAAACAAAGACCGTACGGAAGTGGTCGGAATATCATCATCGGCAAAATTCAAACTATGAAAGGTAAACATAGACTGATGTGTATCTGCATTCAGGACTCCTCCTCCAATAGAACCAAGCCACATCATACCGGAGTTATCACGTATAATGGAATTTATTTCATCACAAGAAATATAATGAGAAGAGCCGCGGGATTTATAATTAATAAAGTGTCCGGGAATATCATTGCTCATAATACTCAACCCGCTACGTGTTCCTACCCACAAAGTATTGGTATTCAAGTCTTCAGATATATCATATACAATATCATCGGATAAACTAATATTGTCACCTAATTTATGCCGATAGTTCACGTAAGATACCCGCTGCAGGTCTTTCGGATTATTGAGTTTAAAAAGTCCGCAATTCCAACTACCTACCCATATATTTTTATTGGTATCTTCGTAAATAACATGAGCAGAATTACGTTCATTCAATTGAGGATAAGCATAAAACTTGCCGGTAGAAGGGACATACCTATATAATCCCGACGACCATGTACCAATCCATAAATCACCTTCCGAGTCTTCGAATAAAGATTTGATAGCAGTATAATCCAGGACTCCATCAGTCTGTTCCCGATGATAAACTACAAATGAATCTTTTTCGGCAATATATTTGCACAGCCCGGAATCCGTTCCCAGCCATACAGAATGATCCCGAGTAACCAGCAAACAAGATACGACATTATTAGGAATCTCAGGAGCCAGAATTTTTCTGATCTCCCCTGTTTTTTTATTAAGAATATTCAAGCCTTCCTGAGTGCCAATCCACAAGTTGTGTTTATAATCATCCACCAAACAAAGTATGTTGTTATTAGTCAATAAACCGGGGGCGTAAAGATTTGATTTATATAACGTTGCCTCATAGCCATCATATTGATAAAACCCGTAACGGCTAGCCAACCAGATAAAGCCATCTTTATCCTGATAAACTTTCTGGATTTCATCTGTAGGCAAATTATTAAGAGCAGGCAGTTTCTTAAAATTCAAATGTGAAACAATATCACCTTCGAATGCGAAAAGTAAAGTTGAAAATAAGGCACAAAAATAGAGGCATAAAACCTTCTATTGATATAAGAATATTGATTGTTTTCCATAATACAATAATTGTAATATTTGCAAAGATAAAAAAGTTTTATGTATATATAAGGAGAATTATCATTCTTTTTAATCGATTTTACACGCAAAAACGCCCTTTTCTGTAATTGAATGATATATAACCGTTATCGAAACATATTTGCTCCAAAGATTTGATTAAAAGAATTATCTTTGAACCCTGAAACAAATACCTCAAGTCATGAAACATTTATTTATCAGGTTTCTTTTATTTTACCTGTTTTTTATTGGAATAAGCCCAATAAACGCACAACACAGAAAGTCTGCTAATCCTATTTTATCCGGCTTTCATGCCGATCCGGAGATCTTATACTCCCGGCAGACCAAACGTTATTATATCTATCCTACCAGTGACGGTTTCCCCGGTTGGGGTGGAAGTTATTTTAAAGTCTTCTCTTCAAGGAATTTGAAGGAATGGAAAGAAGAAAGAGTCATTTTAGATATGAAAAAGATGTCTCTTGGGCAAACGGAAATGCTTGGGCCCCCTGTATTGAAGAAAAGGAAATAGACGGGAAATATAAATACTTTTTTTATTACAGTGCAAATTCTGTCACTAATAAAGGCAAGCAAATAGGAGTAGCCACGGCAAACTCACCGACCGGTCCGTTCACCGATTCCGGAAAACCGATTATCACTTCCTCACCTGTCGGACAAGGGCAACAAATTGATGTGGATGTATTTACTGATCCCACATCAGGCAAAAGTTATCTCTACTGGGGGAACGGCTATATGGCAGGGGCCGAACTCAATAATGATATGCTGTCTGTCAAAGAAGAAACAATCACGGTGATGACTCCCAAAGGCGGAACTCTGCAAACGTATGCTTTCCGAGAAGCTCCCTATGTATCTTCAGAAAAGGAGTTTATTATTTCCTATGGTCCGTTGATGACACGGGATCACCCAATTATCATGTAGCTTATGGGACCGGCAATTCTCCATTAGGCCCCATTCAGGTTGCCAAAGAGCCGATTATTCTCATACAATCTCCTAAAGATGAAATTTACGGTCCGGCACATTGTTCGGTGCTTCAAGTTCCTGACAAAAAGGACAGTTGGTTTATCGTATATCATCGTATTAATAAGGAATATCTGAAACATGGACCGGGTTGGCACCGTGAAGTCTGTATAGACCGGTTGGAATTTAATAAAGACGGGACAATCAAGCAAGTAATTCCCACACCCTAATCCCATTATCAAGTTTCATTAGAAAATGATAAATCAGGATCAGGTAAAGTCAGTTTCCTTATGGGAAACTCTAGTTTCCAAGGCTCGAAACTTTAGTTTCAAAGGTTTGAAACTAGAGTTTCAGAGTCTTGAAACCAATCGTTTCACTAAGGGAAACACTTTGTTTCTCGGTGAGACAGAATCGTTTGCCTTAGCTACTTTTTCGCCTGTAGACTCTATCTAAATTGAAGGTGATAGGTGATAGATTAGGTGATAGGTTAGCGACAACCTATCACCATTCTGAATGTACGATGAACAAGCAGTTTCAGAAGGGAGGTGATAGGTTGAAAGAGGATTCTTGTTTTTTACATAGGAAGAGGATTGCGAATATACAGGTCCGGCATTTATTATGTTTCTTCTATCCGATCAGAAAGCACAATTCCTCCTTGAGGATAAACTTCTAATTGCACCCTTCCCTTTTCTTTTACCTTCAAAGGTATAAGCTGAGGTTCCCCTCTCTTATCATCTTTATAAAGAGACACTGTTTTTCCGGCAAACATATCCAAATCAAGCTTCAATTTTAACGGTTCACTTCCGGCATTTACAGCTGCTACATACCAAGTATCTCCATGACGACGAGCTAAAACTATGTATTTTCCCGGATAACCTTCAATGAAACGTGTTTCATCCCAAGTGACAGGAACCTGTTTCATAAAATCCATGCAAACCGGAGAAACATCATTCAGATTATTCGGAGCAAGAGCAAAGTTCTGAACGGGGTTTTGGAATAGTATGCTGTCGCCAACTGGAATATGTCAGTAGTACGACGAGTGGTGCCTCCGTCATTGTTACGATTCAGACGCTTGTTCAGGAAGCAGCCGCCAAACTCCATACAGCCTACTGCGTTGCGAATGAACGGATGCAGGCAAGTATTGAATGCTTCTTCATCACAGAAATGCTGGCTGAACACCATATTCTCGGAAGCCAACACAGCTTCGCTGCCTACATAATTGGGATACATACGTTCCCAGCCGCGAGGTAAGGTGCAACCATGGAAGATTACCATTAGCCCGTGGTCATCCGCATCGCTCAGGATCTCTTCATACAGGCGCATCGTCTCCTGTTTGTCGCCACCGAAAAATCGACTTTGATTCCTTTTACACCCAGGCTTTGCAGCCATTTCATTTCACGTTTGCGGATGATTGCATTGTCCATGTGATTAATCGGGCCTTGTTCAATGTCATTCCAATAGCCGGAGGAACTGTACCACAAAAATAATTCCACTCCTTTGCCACGTGCGTAGTCAATCAGAGATTTCATACGTTCACGGCCGATATTAGTATCCCACCAGTTATCTATCAGTGCATATTCATATCCCATAGCGGCGGCAAAATCAATGTAACGCATCTGGTCGTCATAGTTGATACTGCCGTCCTGCCAAAGAATCCAACTCCATGTGCCACGCCCGAAACGGTAGTCATGCTTCGTCTCATAAAGAGGGTTTACGACATCCCAAGGAACAGTGGTTTCCACAATCGGTTTCAACGTTTCGCCGACGGTAATCGTACGCCAAGGGGTAGCACCGGGTAATGCAAATGCCGGAGCAACCGTTCCGTTGCCATTATTCTCTTCGGGCATCGGGAACGCCACTGTGTACAGATTGCCTTCACTGACATCGCTCAAACGGGAACCGCAATAGCGACTGTCTACTCCTGTTTCGCTCACCAGCACCCAACCGGCGTCACCGATACGGAACAGACAAGGGAAAGTATATCCATGACCGTACTGCGAACGTTCGCTCATCGGTGCATCCGCTTTATATTCTTCTTCATAACTCGGTTTTGTGCGCTTCCATCCGATCATCGCATCGCTCTGCGGACACAGGAAAGTTGTAGTCTGCCGCGGAAAACGGAAACCGGTCTGTTCATGATTGACGGTAACGCTGCCTTTCCCTCCCTGTCGCGGTAAAGTATAACGGAAAGCGACATCATTATACTTACGCGGAAAACGATTCCTATCTTCTGTCCCTGCGCATTCTCCAAATTACAAGTCAGTTCATTCGCACGATAATGTATTTGGGAAGTCTTAATACGTGTCTGATGATAGACAGTATCTATCACCTCTACGGAATGTCCCGACAACTTCAGGGCTTTCGTAAAGTCGCCTATATTCGTGCTGATTCCCAAAGGAGATTTTTCCAGCATTGCTTTCCCGTTGTAGGTAACGGAATAGCAGGGAGTTTCTTCGTCCTGCACAAATACAACTAATTGCAGTTTCTCATCCGGGCCTTTCACTACTACATCTTGTGCTGCAAGGCTATTCAGGCTGAGAGATATCGCCAATATGCTTACAATGTTTTTCATATATACTAATTCCAGCTTATTATCTTTAGAAAATTCACATCTACCCCCAGATACGTTCTTTTTCACTTCCAGCAACTTCTACTTCGTTTTCAGACGAATCACCGTAAATGAATAGGCGGGTAGTTGCTGCTTGAAGTTTGCTCCGACTTCGATAGTGTCGGTCACGGGAAGTGGAGTTGATTCCGGTGCACCTGCCAATACTGTCCTTACAGCAGAAGGTTGAACACTGCCTATGCCAGGTAATTGTATTTCTGTCTCCACACTGACAGGCAATAAGTTGACCAGTTTCACAATCACATCTCCGGTCTTGCTATCGCGGACAATGGAGGAACCGATACGAAGCTTCACCCGGTTGTCCTGATTATCAAGAATTATCTGCGAGGGGATATAATGGCTACCTGCATTCTGCCCATATAACTTTTGAACGTAATATCCGGTAGTCGGTTTCACTTCACGGTTATTGAAGTAAATCAAGTCCGGGCTCCATTGGGTATGCTTTTCTTTTGCCAGCAAAGGAGCATAAGAAGTCATGTGTACTACGTCTCCATTACGTTCCAAGGCGGTCAGGTAAAGAGCTTCAGTCAATGCTGTTTCCATATTGCTTTCCGCCCGGGAATATGAGTGGCATATTCGCCTAGATAAACTTTAGTCTTTTTTGAACGGTCGTATTTATCGTAGAAGTCCTGATTATGCAGAAACCACCCCGGAGACTGATAATAATGTTCGTCTACCATAGGAATGCCTAATTTATCCGCCAACTTCCAACCTTCGACGTAATCGGTACCTTCATTGAAAGGACCAACTGTACCTACAACGATTATTTCAGGGTATTTCTCCTTAATCGCATTGAAAATCATCGTAAAGCGTTCCTCGAAAATATCAGTGATAAGATCCTCATTACCGATACCTATATACTTCAGATTGAAAGGCTTCGGATGTCCGGATTCGGCACGTACCTTTCCCCATTTTGTCTTTCGGGCGTCACCATTCGCCCATTCTATCAAATCCAGAATATCCTGAATATAAGCAGGCATTTCACTCATCGGGATACCGCCTTGTTGTCCGCCTCTCAAATCACCGTGACAAGCAGAGTTCTGACAAGCACACCGGCAGCAAGCACCGGAAGCGGTTCGGCACCTATATCCTCGCAAAACTGGAAATATTCATAATAACCCAGTCCCATGCTCTGATGATACCCCCAAAGGTTGCGGGCAGATTTACGGGCTTCCAACGGGCCAATCGTATTTTTCCATTGATAGATATTCTTCAAACCGTCTCCATGAGCAACACAACCACCGGGGAAACGGACAAAGCGAGGATGTATATCGGCTAGTGTCTGCGCCAAATCGGCACGCAGACCATTCTTTCTACCTTTGAATGTATTCTGTGGAAAAAGAGAAATCATATCCAATTCGACTTCTCCCACTGATTGCAGTTGAAGTTCCAGATGCGTATCGGCAGCTGTTTTTGCAGTCAATACAGTTTTATAAGTTTTCCATGAACGGGAAGAAACGGTTATCGATGCCTCTCCCTGCACTGTGCCATTGGAATCTATCAAACGTACCTGCAATTTGTTAGATTTATGTCCGGCCGGAATACGTCCAAACAAAGAGAAATCATACTTTTCGCCGGCTTGAAGGGCTATCCCATCAAACCCTGCATTTGTCAGTACAGCTCCCGGCTGTTGTATATTCAACACAGCGTAATGAGGATTATTCGGATGAACGGGATCGGAGGTATTTATTGTGAATGTGGCATTATCTCCCTCCAACTTCCAGGAATGCGTACTGTTCCAATTCTTATCTCCCTCACGGTCGGACGGGTCATATTCAAAATCCCTGTTTTGAATCAGTTCTGCGTATAAGCCACCATCAGCAGAATAGTTAATATCTTCGAAGAATATTCCCAACAGCAAATTACTGATTTCTTTTGTTTCCTCCGGTTGTACCGTAATCGTCGCTTTTACAGGTTTCAGCCCGGCAAAACGCTCTTTATCTTGTACCGGACGTTCTGCGTGCAAAACATTCCGGTATTGGTTCCTTTCATAGTGTTTCGTCAATTTGTCCACCAGTGTCCAAGATACCCGATTAATATTTCCGGTCTGTTCCTGCCCGTCAATAGTTACCTTTACTCTTGTTCCCTCAAAATCAGAGGTTACTTGAGGATATTTCTGACTTTCCCAATAAACCAGGTCTTTCGATTTTGCCTGCCCGTATCCGTCATATGTATTCAACTTCCATGTGCAGAGCCATCCGCCGTCAGGAAGTTGCTTCAAGAACGGATCGAGCATTTTCTTCTGCGATCCCCAACGGCTATAATCACAACGGAGGTATCCGGTTCCCTGTCCTACTGCGAACCAATGCTTCTGATCCATGCTCCAGGCAAAACGAAGTCCGCTGCGTCCGTCATCCCGGGAAGTTGCATACGAAAATAGAAAAACGGAATCCGGAGTGTTCGCCGCCTCTCCGATTGCAGCTAAAGTAACCTGTTGGAACGACAAAAACAAGACAATTACTAGCAGGAATAATTTTTTCATGGCATAAGTATCATTAAGATTATCAATCATAAAGACAAACTCTTCACTGTTATGAGAAGCACATATTGAGTGTAAAATCACCAATTATTATTCAAAGGCATATCAAGAAACAAGCGAACAAGAACAAATTGTACGCCTTTCCTGTCTTATGTATTATTTTCCAGTCTTAAGGCAGCAATTTGCTCCGGCTTATCATAAGCCGGTTGGTTTGCCGTAGACTTATACAAACGTTTCAATTCTTTTTCAGTGATAGGTATCACAGTTCCGTGACGAGGGTGAAAGTCCATACTGACAGCATGATCTATGACTTTAAAATTTTCCAGGTCGGTACTTTCCGTAAACTGGTATTTGCCTTTCATATATACATCGTACATCAGGATATACTTGTCCGAACCTATTAGCGGAAAGATACTCGAACCTTCTACCGCTTCTTTCGTCTGCTGTTTGTATTCCCCTGATTCCGTCCATTGTCCGGAAGTCAGGGAGACGGTAGTCGCTTTCTTGATGCCGTTTCCATCTCCTTCTGTCTTATAAAACAGATGATACAGTCCATCTTTATAGATGATATCTCCGTCGATACATGACTTGCCATTTTTAGGAAGAAACAAGGCTTCGGCTCACCTTCAAGGTCGGTAAAGTCTTTATTCGCATACGCATAATAAATGATATCTGCGCCATTGCCATGCTTCATTGACCAATATACCATATACTTTCCGGCTTCTTTGTCATAAACGGTCTGTGGAGCCCATACACGTTTCAGGTTTTCCTGGGCAGGATATTTCTTTTGAATATTGACAATATTGGAAGTCCAGTGCACCAGGTCCTCGATTTCAACAGCACCATGCACGTTGGAATCCCAACCGTTTCCGGACACCATGTCGGTGACAACCATATAGAATGTTTTACCGTTCTCACAACGCAAGATATGAGGATCACGTACCCCACCCGTAGAACTAATCACACGGGAATCAAGTACAGGTTGGTTACCATTCAGGGCTTTATAATTATATCCGTCGAGGCTGACTGCATGCGGATCGCTTCTTCGCTCATCCGGTTCCCGGTAAAGTAGACAAACAAGTAAGCGGATTGCTGGCAGTAACCGGTCAGCACTCCTATAAAAAGGAGTGCTAAAAGGGTAGTATATTTCTTCATATTCATTTAATATTCAGCACTTGGCTGGGAGTAATCAATACTTGAAATCGGTTGGTTTCACATAGACACGATATTCTTTAATCATACCCGGATAATTCTTTTCGGCACGGGGCAGATAACGGAAGCCTGTTACAGTCTCCACCTTACTCAAATCAATCACCAGTTGGTGAGGATACGCCACATTATCTACTGTCATCCAGAAAGTAGATTCCTGTAAATCGAAAATCTTATCGGCTGTACGGTTACCGCTGCGTGTTTCCTCACTATCGGCATAACGAATCTTCCAATGTTCTCGGGATACCGGTTTACCGTCCGCACCCAGAACATCAAATTCTGCAATAGCAGCAATATTGTCATTTGCCTGTGGTGAAAGAGCTTCGAGACAAAAATAACGTCCTTTCACCGGAGTAGTAAAACGTACTTCCTGCCAGCCGTTGCCCGGAGTAAATGCACCTTCGTGTGCAACCTTCTCGCCTGTCAGTTTCAGTTTCTCTCCCTCTTTGCGATGAGTTTCCGGTGCTTTTTCACGAAGCACATCCAAGAGGGGTTTCTTCAGGCCTTTGATAGAAGCTTTGGCGGGACCTTTCAAGTCAAGAACAAGAATCTCATTCTCACCTTCTTTCAGCCAACATCCCGGCATAAAGAGAGTCTGCTGAGGACCAATCTCCCAGAAACGTCCCATAGCATGACCGTTCACCCATACCATACCTTTTCCCCAAGTACTCATATCAAGGAAAGTATCACCGACTTTGTCCAGTTTAAAGGTCGTTTTATAGTAAGCAGGCATAGCTGGTAATATTTTCGTATCCTGATAGTTCTTATTCTTAATAAAGGAGTAATCTACAGGGAAGCTGTACACCGTCCAGTTTTTCAGTTCTTTTGACCGGTCGCCGGAAACAAGTTCCACCTTTTCCGTGATTCCCTTCCGGTCGTGAATGGACTTATCAAAGTTTACACGTCCCATAGCCTCTACCAGAATATCCAGTTGCGTCCCTTTCTTCAAAGCAGGCAACACCGTCGTGAACTCACCTTTACGACGATCCAAACGTGTCAACAGTTTACCGTCAGCATAGATTTGTGCCCAATCATGCACTTCGGTAATCTTCAGAGTCGTTCCGGATTTTACAGCTTCGGGCAATGTCGTCCGATACAGAATTGTTCCCCAACCTTGGTTAAATTGTTCCATAGGTTGAATATCCACCGTTTGTTTTGCTTCCGGCAGATTAGAGAAAAGAGGAGCTATTTTTGTAAAATGAAACTCAGGAATTTCAATGACCGGCAATGCGGCAGGTATTTCAGGCAACGCTTCACCGGCAGGAAGATATGTTTTCAATAAATCGCGAAGCAGGAAATACTTCTCTGTCGTCCAACCGGCTTCACTGATAGGAGCGTCATAATCATAGGAACTGCACATGGCAGAATAAGCAGGATTATTAGCACCTCCCCAATGTCCGAAAGTGGTTCCACCGTGAGTCATATAAAGACTGAAAGAAATATTACGATCGAGCATATCCTTGATTCCCTGTACCATGTCTTTTGCAGGACGCGTCTCATGTTTTCGTCCCCAATGGTCGAACCAGCCACTCCAGAATTCACTGCACATCAACGGAGTTCCGGACGAAGTTCTTTCAGTTTCTTGAATTGTTGGTCAATATTGGCACCGGTTCCAAAATTCACTGTCCAGAGCAAATCCTCCAATGCGTTATTTGTGAAGTTACTACTCCAGTCACACTGGAAAAGAGGCACATCCGTAAACCCTGATTCGCGTACCAAATCACGCACAGCAGCTACATAAGGCTTGTCGGTTGCATAAGAGCTGTATTCATTCTCTACCTGCACCATGATGATATTACCACCTTTATTTACTTGCAGTGGCGCCAATTGTTTGCCGACTTCTTTCATAAAGATGCCTACGCGCTCCATATAATAGGGATCGAGGGTACGAAGCGCCACATCTTTTTTCTTCAGCAGCCACCAGGGAAGACCTCCCATTTCCCATTCCGCACACACATAAGGACCGGGACGGACAATGACATACATCCCATGCTTTTGTGCCGCACGACAGAAAGTAGCAATATCGTTCTGACCGGAAAAGTCAAACTTACCTTCTTCCTGTTCATGGATATTCCAAAAGATATAGATACAAATGGTATTCATCCCCAATGCTTTGCACATCTCAATACGATGTTCCCAATAAGCTTGCGGGATACGGGTGTAATGAAGTTCGGCGGCCTTCACCACAAATGGTTCACCGTCCAGCAAAAAGGTATTCTTGCCGGCTTCAAATTTGCGGGCAGTAGTTTGTGCCTGTGCACTACTAAAGATAACGACTGTAAAAAGTACCAGTAAAGCAATCAATCTGTTTCTCATGGTTTATTCAAAATAGAATTTTAATAGTATACGACAAAGGTAGGCGATTCACCTAAATCCGAGGGCATAATTATCATTCAAAAAGGGTTAGAAATAAAGCAAAATAACTACAAACAGGGCCATTTTCATTTATTTTCCCACTACAAAAGCAATATCCAGCATAAGTCCGGCTATCAGTCATAACACCAAAATCAGTTTTCTTTCGTCAACATACTTTCCAGTTCTTCCGCATTCAGGCGAAGATAGAATTGCCCGCGATAGGCGACAGAGATAGCTCCCGTTTCTTCGGAAACAATAATGGCGTGTGCATCCGACTGCTGTGAGATACCCATAGCGGCCCGATGACGCAAGCCGAGTTCTTTAGGTATATTCAAATCGTGAGAAACAGGAAGAATACATCCTGCCGCTTTGATACGTTTCTTGCTGATAACCATTGCCCCGTCATGTAACGGACTATTCTTGAAGAAGATGTTTTCAATTAAACGTTGGTTGATTGCCGCATCAATCATTTCACCTGTACGGACGATTTCGTCTAAAGGAACGTTATGCTCAATGACAATCAGTGCACCGACTTTTTGCTTTCCCATGCTCAGACAAGCCATTACCACAGGCATAATATCATCATGTTTCAATACTTCTTTCTTCGCCCCGTTAAAGAGACGGGCCAATGCACTGACATGCCGGTGAGAACCCAAAGTCAGCAAGAAACGGCGTATCTCGTCCTGAAACAGTACGATTAGCGCTATCACGCCCACATTCATCAAAGTATCGAAGATGGAACCCAGCAACTTCATCTCCAAAACCTGAGTCACCACCAACCAGATCAGTATAAAAACCAGAATACCGGTGAATACCTTGATAGAGCCGGAAGCCTTCATCAACTTGTATGTATAATACAGCAAGAAAGCCGCCAACAGAATATCAATAAAATCTTTTATGCCAAATTCAAAAAACATCGTTCTCTGATTTTAATTTTTCAACAATGCGAACCGCTTCCACTGCTTCGCGTACATCATGTACCCGAAGGATGTGAGCGCCTTTCATTAACGCAACGGTATCCAATATAGTTGTCCCGTTCAACGAATCCTGCGGAGTGCCCCCAACAATTTATAAATCATAGATTTTCGTGAAACTCCTACCAACAAAGGTAATTCGAATATACGGAACTCTTCGAGATGTGCCATTAGTTCATAATTATGCTCCAACGTCTTCCCGAACCCGAATCCCGGTCGAGTATGATATCCTTCACTCCCAAATCACGAAGCTGCTGAACTTTACGCGCGAAGTAAAGGAAAACGTCCTTTATCAGATTATCATAATGGGGTTCTTTCTGCATATTCTGCGGGGTGCCCTGCATATGCATCATGATATAGGGCACTCCCAGTCCGGCTACTGTCTGAAACATCCGGTCATCCATTTCACCGGCAGCAATATCGTTAATGATAGCAACGCCATACTCGTTTACGCATTGCGCTGCTACATCAGCCCGAAAAGTATCTACGGAAATAATAGCCTCCGGATGATTGCGGTTCAGAATCTCCAGACCGGTGCGTAACCGGTTCATTTCTTCTTCGGCAGAAATATGTTCTGCATTAGGACGCGAAGAATAAGCGCCTATATCGATAATAGCAGCGCCTTCATCAATGATTTGTCGGGCCCGGGCAGCAATATCTTCTTCGGTCTGCATCCGGCTACCGGCATAAAAAGAATCAGGAGTTACATTCAGAATACCCATTACCTGCGGAATGGAGAGATCAAGCAACTGCCCTTTTACATTTATATAAATAGGAGACGTAGATTTCATCATTGACAGTATTCCTTTTAGATTGCCCACAAATGTAGAGAAAAAAGCAAGCAATCGTACTAAAAAGAAGAAATAAACGTATATTTGCAAACAACAGAAGAAACCGAAAACAATCATACCATGAGCCAAACAGCCCTATCTTCACCCGATTTCTTTTTTATTTTATTCTTTACCGCTTCTGTAAAGCC
>ENA-OQCK01000222-OQCK01000222.1-human-gut-metagenome-genome-assembly--contig:-NODE-222-length-33749-cov-3.405062_pt1 | contig 33749 bp, 47 predicted proteins | sample MGYA00242498_ERZ504578 | MGnify/ENA primary metagenome ERZ504578 (study PRJEB26092, sample SAMD00036229) | human gut metagenome | host: Homo sapiens | study: EMG produced TPA metagenomics assembly of...
TTCAATCCTTCAAAATCTTCTCAGTTCGCATTATCTATCACAGCATTGTCTAAAGAATCCAAGTAAATAAGCGTAGTCCTTTCGCTACTGTGTCCCATCCCCGCACTGATGACGGCAATCGGTACGTCGTGGTTGCGTGCGGCGGTAGCCCAGCTGTGACGAGGCGTATATGAGGACAAAGGTAATGGTTCGCCAAGCAATTTACCCAACCGTTTCAATTTTCGGTTATGGTAGTTCAACCCGGTCCGATATTGCCGGTAAGCCTGATCTGGCTGTTCATCGGTAAGGATGGGGAAAAGATATGGACTTTCCGGACAAACCTGCCCATATCGTTCCAATATCACCGCCATACACGGTTCGATATGTAATGTTAAGTATTGGCCTGTCTTATGGCGACAATAGGTAATTCGCACGCTGTCCACATTCTCTTTTTTCAGATATGCCATGTCCACAAACGCCATGCCACGGCACAATAGCTGAACACGAACATGTCCCTGGAAAGTGCCAAAGCCGGTGAATCCGAGAGGTCAATCCTTTGAAGTTTCAGGATGGTTTCCTCATCCACGGCACGCTTCGATGTGCGAGCCACTCCTGTATAAACCTCACGAAACGGAAAAGTCTGCACCGCAATACCTTGCTTTACGGCCTTGTTATAAACAGCACGCAGAATCCGCATATAGAACGAGCTGCTGTTTCTCGCTACCTTTTGTTGCCACAACCATGCCTCATACCGACACGCAGGGCGGAATCCAACGACGAAAAAGGAATGTCGTCACCGTCCAGAAAAGCGAAAAAACTGTTCAGGGCACGCCGGTAATTACGAGAGGTACCGTATTGGCCGTTCTCCCAAAGCGCATCCATCTCTTTTTTCATGTAGTACAGGAAACCGGACTCGGAAGGCAGGGAGCGATAACGGTTGAGTATTTCCGACAAGGTGTATGTTTCTCCGCTACAGTCCAGCTCGCGGATAATCTCACGGATGTCCCGCATCTCCTTTTCCGCCCGTTTCCGGTAGGTGGTCAGGACCCTCTCATTGCCGGGGACAACGACAAGTTCACGTTTCGTCTCATTCCACCATTCGGGAAATATCCTCATGTCGGTGGTAATCTGCCTGTTCTCCTGACGGTGGCAAAGCTGGTAACAGAGCGTGCCAGCCTTACCCTGTACCGTCGATGGACGGAATTTTAATTTAATGGTAGCCATATATAGTCTGTTTTATGATGAATAATAGGTACATAGATACAACCCGTGGGCTATATTGTTGAAGGAAGAAAATATTTAGTTCCAGATTCCGCTTCTCCGCTTGGAACACCGAATATCACCTGATGCCGATGCCAAACTCTGTAAATCTTCTTGAAAGACAGTCCGAATAGCCTCGTAAAGAATCAAAGTCCGAAAATGAAAAGCGACGTTTTTTCCGTGGAACAAGTCTAGAAATATTTATATCGCATAAACGACAAGACAGTATATGTTTTCTGGAAAATTCGTGAAAAACAGACGGATACCAGCGATTTCCCTATAATCAAAGATAAATCAAAACCGTATTGTCACGGGCGTTCCGGCTTCGCTTTCCATGAGTATTTTCCTTGCGACAAGTCGCGGAAAATACACATGGAAACAAACGCCCGGACAATGGTTTTGATTTCGGGAAGGATTATAGGGACTCACTGCGACCGACGCGACGCATGACCGTGTCATTGATGAAAAAAGGAGGGCCTCCTTTATATCCCTAATAAATCCGGCAGGAAGTACGGGATATATGGGCAGACCTGGCAATGTCTTATGAAAAAAACGCCGCCCCATGAGAAGACAGGGACTTCAGCTCCCTCTGCTCTGCATAATCCTCCCTTTGCGCCCGTGCCGACTTCTTCGCCCTTCCTCCGCATACCATATCCTTGTTTTCACGGCGTGTTTCTCTCACGGAAGTAAGCGTCTCCGCGATGACGCAAAACAATGTAAAATAGTCCTATTAAGATACGCAAAAGCACTTGATAACATTATCGTTATCAAGTGTAATTAGGTCAGACAAGAGTAATCCTGCTGAAAAGTATAATTATGATTTATGCCACTTGTCAGGCAAAAGTTCCCTATACGCTTCAACAGATGCAGTAGGTGGTAATGTTGCCGAACGATTCATTATATCAGAGATATACTCGAAGAAATTTATCCCTCTTTGGCGGCATGAACATGCCAGTGAATAATAAATAACAGCCCGGTTTGCCCCGGCATGGCTTCCGAAGAACAACGAATTGTGCCGCATAAGTGATATGCAACGATTAACCCGCTCGATGGCATTATTATCAAGTTGGTAATTTGGTGAGGTAAATATATTCCATATATCCGACATTTCGTTCTGCATATACGTAACGGCTTCATAAATATCGGAATCAGGAATGTAACCGGGGCGTTTTGTAATTTTGGAAAGCTTTTCTTGAATCTCATCAAGTATCGGCGGAGCGTATTTTTGTCGGAAACGTAGTTCTTTTGCCTCGGTCCACCCATCCACTCCAATTGTATGAAGGTGATTGTTGTGATAAAGCCGGTTAATGAGGCTTACAATCTCCTCCGCATCGGGATCTTTTTCGCAATCCTTGAATTTTCTTTTTATATGCTGGAGGCATGGCAGCCTCATTATATTCGGAAATCCTTGTTTCCCCAGTTTACGATAAGCGGTCAGACCGTCACTTTGAATAGTTCCTTTATAGTCCTTCAAAAAATCAAAGATAATTTCCTCTTTTCTGGAACCGTCTTCATAGAAAAAATAAACCAGTCCCAAATTATGAGCTACCGCCACCCAGACATAACCTTTTTTGACATGTAGACCGTTCTTGCCGGGTTCTTTAATGAGGACTTTGGCGTAGGTCTCGTCACATCCCATATATTTGTCTGATAAGACAGCCATGCGCATGGTATTGTAAAGATTGTCAAGAAGTACTGCCGCTTTCTTGAGCAGGTTATGCGCAGTCGACTTGGGCAATTCAAATCCGTTGTCCTTGAAATATTTAACGATACGCTCCACCGGCATTGTGTACATATAGCGTAACTGCGCCATTCCCGCAATGAACGAACCGTCGTAGTTGGAATTGAATAACGGCTTGGCCGGAAGCTACCGGAATATACCGTACCATTCTGGCTGTAGAAATATTGCGACGTATGCGCTTGATGAATTTCCCCGGTATATATTCATAGGATATGGAATCCCTGAATTTCATAAAACGGGCCAACGCCGGATTAAAATCCTTGTCCGTGGGATACAATTCCTCCATGACAGTCTCAATATCGAAATATTCCTTACGTTTTACGCCGTTGTTCCCTCTTTCTTTGGGAGCATAGGCACTCTTGGTCGGAGAAGAGGAGGCATGGTTTTATTTTCAACTTCCGAGGAGGTCATAACGGATGGTTTGTGCTTTTCAGACTTGTTGGATACAAGCTTTGACAGCCCCTTGTTTATCCTCTTCTGCTTGTTTACGTCCGCATCCTTTTCCAATAATGCTTCCTGCATGGATGTTATGGTCGACATCAGTTCCTCGCGTTTAAGATTGGCTATGGCGAGTTCAGTCCGGAGTTCCTCTATGGTCTTTCCCAGGTCGTCAATGCGCGCCAGCAAGACCCGGTTGGTCTCGTTGGCGACATCCAACTGTTGTTGTAGAACCAATGTAAAATCAGAACTTTTCATACCATAAAAATAATGAAAAAAATCTGATTTTACCAAGCGAATTTTGATATTATTTCTTTGTATATCAAATAATTATCAGTTGCTACAGGCAATTCTAAAGCGTTTTTTAAAACGGAGTTCTTGAGCAGTTATCCCTCGCATTATGAAATAAAACGTGTACCAGTCAAGTTCGTACACGCCTTTTTCCGTGCTATAACGAGGAAGGTCAAAAGTGCCTCTTGTGAGCCGTTTATAATATAGGATAAAACCGTCTCCATCCCAACGAAGAAGTTTTATACGTTTCCGGTCATGGGAAAAGAATACAAATATATCTCCTGAAACCAATGAAAGTGCAGGATGGGTATAAACCAGTTTGGAAAGGCCGTCAATACCATAACTCATACGGACAGGTTCCGGAAAGAAAAAGTACCGGTTGTTTTCTGATAGTTCAAACATGGTGTCGGGAGTATTTATTTTCGTCTTTGGTCTTTATCATAAGTATACAGGAATGTACACAATTCTATGACGGAGCATTCCTCCACATGAATGCTCTTCCCGTCAGGACAGCTAATAGTCACTCCTCTGAACATATCAGAGCGGGTCCCACCATTGGGCCGGAACTGAACCATGACCATGGAAGACTGCCGGGGAATCTTCGCATTGAGGCTTGCTGCCTTTTGCAATTGTCTGACGCTAACCTTCATAAATCTCATCCAGCGTAACATGTCATAATAACTTGTTCCCATTCTGGCGCAATGAACTTTCAACGAATAACGTGGATTGGAATCCAGCTCTTTCCGGTATGTATCCAATGTCTTTCCGAATCTTGCTTGTGCCTTGTCCCCGTTGGAAGGGTGCGGAATATAAGGCTGTCTGCTGCCTTTGGGAACCTCTATGCCTTTGGCTGCACATATTTGCGCCCGTATGGAGAAAAAATCCATATTGTTAATTGCCAGCCAATTCGCCATTCCCCTATAACTGATATTGTGCCTTTCACAAAAATCAACGAAACGTAGATTAATATCATTATCAAGTTCAGTCTTCAAGAGTCCGAGGCTGTTTAAGTACAATTCATTTGAATTTTGAGGCAGACCGGTCTTCAGGCGTACTTCATTGCATAGTCTGGTGAAGCTTCTTCCGGTGGTTCGGAGCCATCTGTTAAAATGGTCATAATTGATTGAATGCTTTTCGCAGAACGATACTAAGGATTTTTTAGGATCTTGAGCCAGTTCTTTTTTTAGAACTTCCAACAATGTAGGATATTCCAAGGGAATCGGGTTGGGATTTTCTATTACCATGATTCGTTTTTTTATTGATTTATGCAAAAGTAAAAGTCGTTTTTGAGATGCGCTATACGTCATCGCGGAGACGCTTACCATCATCCTTTCCCTTTGATTGACATCTGCTGACATCTAACGACACGTGATGTCACCGTTTTGAGAATCAGCAACTTATTCAATTTTAGCCACTATTTTTGAGCTGTCAAACGAAAACATTAATCTCAAAATGATGGATCATGGCACAAGAAAAAGAAGTAAAAGAAAAACCGAAGCGGACACGCAAAACGCAGAAATCCGCCAAAGAAAAGCCCTATGTGGAACAAATCAACGAACTACTGTTTGTCCACAACAAAGAGGACCCCAAAGCCGGTGTGCAAGCCGTCAGCGAAATTGACGGGGAAGGAAAGGCCAGGACGGTTCCCGCCGAGGAAAAGAACGAAAACTCCTTTCTGAAATTCGAGAAAAACTCCAGTATCCTCGAAAACTTCATCAGGAACTTCTGGAGCCAGCTCAAGGAACCGACACATTTCAGGCTCATACGAATGACCATCCATGATTACAAGCAGAACAGGCAGGCAATCAGGGATTTGTCACAAGGTAAGGAAACGGACGCAGTAAAAGAGTTCCTCAAACGCTACGAGATCCGGCCGAGAGAAAACAAGGAACAGAGTAAAACGAAAAAGAAACAGAAACGATGGCAAAGAAACAAAAACAAAACCCGCAGGAACAGGTACCACAGCAGGCACCACAACCGACAGTTCAACAGGACAACCACAGGAACAGCAGGCACCACGCTACCGTTATGACGAGAACATGGTAAACTGGGACGCACTGGAAAAGATGGGAGTCTCCAAAACTTCCCTCGAACAACAGGGACTGCTGGATTCCATGCTGAAAGGATACAAAACCAACAAACTGGTTCCCCTGACACTGACGCTGACAGGTGCCAGGGTCAAACTGGACGCACGCCTCTCATTCATCACCATGCCGGACGGGCAGATCGGTCTGGGTATCCACGGCATTCGCAAGGAACCGGAACTGGAAAGGCCCTATTTCGGCACATCTTCACGGAAGAGGACAAGAAGAACCTCCGTGAGACGGGAAACATGGGACGGGTGGCGGAACTGAACCTGAACGGAGGATCCTATACACCCTGCCTTATCTCCATTGACAAGAATACCAACGAACTGGTTGCCGTACGGCAGGAAAACGTATACATACCAAGTGAAGTGAAAGGTATCAGACTGACAGCGGATGAAATAAATGCGCTGAAGGAAGGACAACCGGTATATGTGGACGGAATGACCTCAAAAAACGGGAAGCCGTTCGACGCCACACTCCAATACAGCGCGGAACGCAGGGGGCTGGAATTCATCTATCCGGAAAGCAAGGGGTTCAACCAGCAGAGCCTGGGAGGCGTACAGCTTTCACCCAACCAGATCAAAATGCTCAGCGAAGGACATACCATCCTTGTAGAGGACATGAAACGCACCGACGGAGCACTGTTCTCCTCTTTCGTCACGCTGGACAAAGTGACCGGCCGACCGCAATATACACGCCATAATCCGGAGAACGGGGAAATATACATCCCGAAGGAAATCTGCAACGTGCTACTGACTCCCGAGGACAAGGAGGCGCTACGCAAGGGGCAGCCCGTCTTCCTTGAAAACATGATCAACCGCAAGGGGGAAGAGTTCTCCTCCTTCGTCAAACTGGACATGAATACGGGCAGGCCGCAATACTCGCGTACACCGGACGGTTTCAGCGAGCGCCAGGTGCCGGTCGTTCCGGCGGAAGTATACGGGCATGTATTCACGGCACAGGAACGGGCCAACCTGCAGGACGGAAAAGCCATACTCGTATCGGACCTGAAAAGCGCCAACAACAAGACATTCAGTTCCTACCTGAAAGTGAACGCAAATTCCGGACAACTGCAATACTTTCAGGAAAATCCCGACATACGCCGCAATACGGCCCGGCGTGCCGCACAGGCGAACGACACGCAAAACCGGCAGCAAGAACAGAAAAAAGGAAGCAGACAGGCCGTATAAGAAGAATACAAAAAAGAATCATTAACCATTCATCAGAGAAAAAGACATGAAGCAGAATGACAACCGGATATTCAGAAAGGAAGACCTTGACTGGAAAACACTGGAGACCATCGGTATCCACAAAGAAGAACTGGAAAAAAGCGGGGACATGGAACTGCTCCTGCAAGGGGAGGAAACGGAAACCGTCCCATTGAAAATCCGCACTCCCGCACTTCGCATAACAATGGATGCCACCCTCAGGATCACGATGGGGACGGACGGAAAGCCGGTAATGGAAATCAACGGGATCAGTTCCGAAGCGGAAAGCGAAGCCGGCGGATAATCCCTGCCCCGTACAGACAGAATCAAAAGTATACACAATTTCCCCGTACCGGTTTTATTGCGAAGGTACGGGGAACATCAAATGGAAGAAGATCATGATTGCGATATTGACAGACAAGCCCAATGTGGGAAAAGAGATAGCAAGAATTCTGGGAGCACATACCAGAGAGGACGGATACATGAGCGGGAACGGTACATGGTGACATGGACCTTCGGCAACATGCTTTCGCTGGCTATGCCGAAGGATTACGGGATGGACCGCCCGGAACGCGGGGACTTCCCGATAAATCCCGCCCCCTTCAGACTGATGGTAAAACATATCAGGACCGATACGGGATGGATACCGGACATCAACGCGGTCCTCCAGCTGAAAGTGATCGAAAAAGTATTCGCCGCCTGCGAGAGTATCATCGCGGCCACCGACGCTCCCGGGAGGGGGAAATGGTGTTCAGGTACCTTTACCGGTATCTGGAATGCAGGAAACCCTACCGCCGTCTATGGATCTCGTCACTTACGGACGAAGCCGTGCTGGAGGGAATGGGCAACCTCAGGCCCGGCAGCCTGTATGACCGCATGTTTCTGGCAGCGGACAGCCGCAACAAGGCGGACTGTACTGGGTCTCAACGCCAGCTATGCCCTTTGCCAGGCGACCGGAACGGGAAACAACTCACTGGGACGAGTGCAGACGCCCGTACTGGCAGCCATAAGCAGCCGTTATCGTGAACGTGAGAACCACATTGCCACGGACACCTTTCCGGTTTTGATCAGCCTGTGCAAAAGTAACACCCTGCTCAAAATGCGCTGTACGGAAGAATTCACAGACCGGGAGGCGGCCGCACAACTTACAGTGACTGCAAACTGGCCGGACATGCACGTGTCACCGCTGTCAGCAGGCAGTCAGGGAGATAGAGCCTCCAGCCTCTACAACCTGACCGAACTCCAGAAAGACGCCAACAACTATTACGGAATGGCTGCCGGAAAATCGCTTGAAATCGCACAGAGACTTTATGAGAAGAAACTGATTTCCTATCCGCGAACTGCCGGACGTTTCCTTCCACGGGACGTTTATGACAAACTGCCCCGTATCATGGAGAAAATCCTGAACAGGAAGGAATTCCGACCGTATGTCAGAAGCATGGGGATCAACATATTCGACCTGCCGGACAAGGTTGTCGACGAAGGACAGACGGCGGAACACCACGCCATCATCATTACCGATACATATCCGGAAGGATTAAACCGGGAGGAGATGCAGCTTTACATGATGATCATCGGACGGATGCTGGAAGCCTTCATGCCCGCATGCAGGGCGGAATACACTACTGTGGACGCCGTATGTGCCGCACGAAATTTCCGGTGCCATGCATGCCGCATCATTGAAAAGGGATGGTTCGGCATATTCGAAAGGGAAAGCGTCATTGCAGGAAGGGAATACGGCTTCTCCCCCATCCCGCAACTGGAAAACGGGGAGACGGCCGCTGTTACCGGATGCAGCCTGATACACAGGAAGGACCTGCCCGTATCCGCATATACCGACGCGGAACTGATCACCTACATGGACACTGCCGGACTGGGAACGGCGGCCACGCGTACAGGAATCCTGCAGACCCTGATTGACCGCAAATATGTACGTTATTCAGGCAAATACATCATCCCCACACGAAAGGGGCTTTACATATATGAGACGGTACGGAACATGAAAATAGCGGGAACCGCACTGACTTCGGGCTGGGAGGCGCAACTGACACGAATGGAAAGGGGAAAGCTTACACAGGAAGAATTTATGAAGGGGGTACTCAAACTCTCGGGAGAGGTAACGGAAGATATCTTCCGGAAATGTGAAAGATAGAAGCTATATATAGGAACGGGAAATGCAGGCTGAAAAGTCTGCATTTTTTATTTGTCAGACATCTGTTATGCCGCTTTTAGGCGGCAAAGGTACCGGATTACCCCGTATTCGTGTCAAGGCAGCCCTGCGGGCCGGTCGGCTGAAAGAAAATCATCCTCGCTGCGCTCCGGTATTTTCTTTCGCCAAGCCTTGACACAAAAGGGCAATCCGGGAGACGAAGGCCTGTAAAATCGGGAAAACAGATCCCGAAGGGATAATCATACACTCATAAAAACAACAAGGACATGAAACAGAAATCCATCGCAAGCATCTGCAAGCCGGCGGTCACACTGCTGGCAGCCGCAGCAATAATCCTGCTATGCCGCAAAGGCATAATTCCGGTACATACCATCCTGTTACTGACAATGGCGGAAGGCATAATCCGTATTTTGCTAAGACTCCTCCCGTTCCTGGCGACAATTCTCGCCATTCTGATCCTTATCGGAATGATATTATAAACCCTTAAACAACAAATGAAATGGAAACAAAAAAATTCACCCCGTCAGCACCGGTCGCACCCGCACTGTGGCCGACAACGCGCAACATCAGACCTGCAAAGAGAAGATTTCCCAATACGGTCGATGAGCCCAGAAACATCGGATATTATCTCAAGCCACTGCTTGACATCACGAAGCGACCGGACAGAGACGAAATTCTGAAGGCATATCTCAAGGAAACCTATGTATAACAATAAAAAAACAACCATTATGTTTTCCAATCAATTTATCAGATGATGTCGGCAGGCACAGACTGAACATCAACATCAGGAGAACGGACGGAAAACTGTCCGTAGCGGTAATGCCCAGGCGTACAACACTCAAGGATGAAGCCGGACAGACCATCGTGCCGCTCATACTCAACGGCACCCCCATGGAACTGGACGGACAATTCCTGCAAATCATCACCACACCGCTGCAGAAAGCGCAGGGAATCCTCACCAACCTTGAAACCTTCGAGCAACAGGTACGGCTCGCAGCAACACAAGGCAAGGCGGCGGGAACCGCAACGACAAGAAGACAAAAGAGGCACGTGAAAAACAGGAAAAGATGGAAAAACTCCTCAAACGTGCGGAGGAGGCGTTCACGGCAGGAAGATACTCGGAAGCGACAACCTGCTTCAGGCAGGCCAAGGTACTCGCAGATACGGACAGGCAGAAACAGATAGAGGCAAGGATACAGGAAGTGCAGAAGGAGTCGTCACAGGGCTGCCTGTTCCTGAAACGGACACACAGCCGCTCCCACAACAGCCGCCCGCAAACGGTACGGCGAATGGTAAGCGGCCTGACGGACAAATGCGGATGTTCACGTCACAACCTCCACAACAGCCTGTACAGCAAGCAATCCCGCAAACGGTACCCCAGCCACAGATAGTACAGCCGCAGCCCGTACCACAATATTATCCGGGAACACCGCAACCACAGCCAATGTACGAAGGATACTGCCGGAATCCCGCAAACGGCAGTCCGCAACAAACAGCGGAACAGCCCCAAACATACTTCCGCCAGTCCGGCGGACAGTACCCACAGACACAACCATGGCAACAGCCGCAACCCGTTCCCCTGCAGCCGCAGGCAGCCGTCATACAGACAGCCCGGGAAAATACGGGCAGGGAATACCTGTCACCGCCACAACCGGCCGCAGAAGCGCTCACTTTTGACAAGGACGATGAAAGTGACAGGGAACTGTTGCGTGAAGACCCGTATGCGGAATACATAGACTTCCCGCAGGAATGCCGCATGAAGGACGAGACACAGGCGGAGCTTATATGTTATTAAACCCTTAAAACTTTAAATAATATGGCACTTGATATCAAAGGACTCAAAAGAGTATTCATCCTGAAAAAAGGAAATGACACCCTGACACTGGAAGACCCGGACAGCAGAATGTCCCTTTCCGAAGTAACGGACTTCTATTCCATGAACTATCCGGAACTGACCACGGCAACCCTGCACGGGCCGGAACTCGAAGAGGACCGCGCGGTATACCGGTTCAAAACCACCATAGGAACGAAAGGATAAGCCATGGCAAAGAAAACAAACCCTAAGAAAAAGGAGGAGACAGCATGCAGACAGCTATCGGAACTACAAACGGAAGACCTGGCACGACTTATTATCAGCGAGGCCGGATGCACAGACATCAGCCGGGGAACCGGCAACAGAAAGAAAAGAAGGCTGCCGCCGGCAGGAACCGTAATGATTTTCTAACGGAGAATTCTCCCGTTACCCCCGACTTACTATATGGAGAGCCGCGCGGGAGAAAAAATCAACCTTACGACAAGGGAGAATTTTGATTTCCTGTACCGTTCGGCACTCAGATACAGCGGGCTTGTCGGCCTCAGGCTTCCTTTCCGCCCGACCGGGAAATCACCGAGGATGAACATCATCAAACTGTACCGGGCAATGGACACCATACTCCCGGAGCATGTCAACCTGGAAGAGGAGAACGGAAGGCTGTACTTCTGCCTCTACCGGTTCCATGAGTGGAGTGGCCGGAGTATAAACTGTTCTGGATACCGCTGGAATTCACGGAGAGACTGCCGGAAAAACTCGGAAGGATAGCACTGGAATTTATCCGACAGCTCGCCCGACACCATGGCATACCCAAAAGCACGGATACCAGCTACTACGAAATGGCACACGATTACCTGGAAGACTACAGGCTCTACGACGAAGAGGCGACGGCAGGAGAGATCAGACGCAAGGCCGCACTTGCCAGACTGTATGAAAAAGGGAAGGCGCACCGTATACTGAAGAGAATGGACAATCCAAAGGGATTTCTTGCGGACCTGGAGGGGGAAATACGGAAATACCATACAAAGAAGAACTATGAGCGGGCATTGCTGGAACTGCTCACGGAAGGTACGGCATACATTTCACACGGCAGCCCGAGCATCATGCAATACTCCTACGACTGGGCATACGAGGAGGCACCTGATTTCAGGCCGGTGGGACTGGAGACGCAGATCATGGTCACCTGGTCGGTAAAGGACGCCATGAACGACGAAATGGAAAGCTATTTCAACTCGGACTACCAGGAATCATACGCGATCACACCCGTCACGACATTCCACCTGACGCCGGACACGGAAAAGCCTTTCTCCATGGATGACTTTCCGGAGCGGTTCTCCCAATGGCTCGCACGCTTCACAAAACTCATTACAAACAACTTCTAATAAAACAGGAAAATGAATGAACTGACAATACAGATGCAGCAAATCATGCATCCCAGAGCGGTACTTGTCGCCTATGAATGCGAAACGGCAGGTTACTCGATCCCGCGAAGTTATCTCGAACTTAGGCCTGTCAATGAGAAAGGACGGATGGGAGCCGGCATTCCGGTAACCTATGAGTTCATGAACTCACTGGTGGAATCATACACGGAAAGCATGAGCGGAATCCCGCACGGACGCATCCCCGGGAACATGCTCCTGTGCGACTCCAGAAAAGGCCGCGAAAGGTACATATGTACAATCCGCCGCAGAAGAGAAAAATGTACTTCCAGGACGGGCTGCACATTACAAACGGGACATTCAACGTACCGGGCGTCATCTACGTGGTGGAACGGGAATGCATGGACATACACGCCTTCAAGGGAACAATCCCCGAAGAGCGGACAGAACTGTATCTGGCACCGTTCTTCAATGTAACCGGGGCGGACGTCTGCTAGGCAACTCATCGCTAAAGAAACCGCAGGACATGGATTTTCATGAATTTCAGGAATACTGGGAAAAGCGTTTCTGGATGAGCGAGTTCTCACATTTGGGAGGCGGCAGGAACCCGACCCGCAGCAATCTGGTTTCAGTAACAGAACATGTACGGAACAATCCGTTTGATTACAGCGAGTTACAACAATCCGGGAAGAAACTTAAAGACATACTGACATGAGAAAGATTCATTATACGGACAGCTACCTGCTGAAACCTTACCATCCCGTCACCATCCATGTTGCGGGTGCAGGGGGCACGGGATCACAGGTCATAACCAACCTGGCACGCATGAACGTCGCGTTGCAGGCACTGGGACATCCGGGACTGCACGTCACCGTATTCGATCCCGACATTATCACGGAAGCCAACATAGGACGCCAACTCTTCAGTGAGACGGAACTGGGGCAATGCAAGGCGACAGCGGCCGTCACACGCGTCAACCGTTTTTTCGGAACAACATGGACGGCGGAAAACTGCCGCTATCCCGTACGGAAAACACAGGAAAACAGGGATGACAGGACAAGGCCGGCGAATATCATCATCACCTGCACGGACAATACCCGCTCACGACTGGAACTGTGGAGATTCCTGAAAAAATACAGGGAGGCCTCCGTAAACAATGAAAGGGCGGTTTATTACTGGATGGATTTCGGGAATGCGCAAACCACCGGGCAAGTCGTCATAGGCACTGTCCGCAACAAGATACGGCAGCCGGCATCAAAAGAATTCATGCCGGTACCTGAAATGAATGTCATCACCGAGGAGGTGAACTATTCCACAATAGAAGAGAAGGACTCCGGACCGAGCTGCTCACTGGCGGAAGCACTGGAAAGACAGGACCTGTACATCAACTCCATACTGGCACAAGTCGGCTGTGACATTCTATGGAAGATGTTCAAGGAAGGAAGAACCCTGTACCGGGGAGCATATATCAATCTGGACACACTCCGGGTTAATCCAATACCGGTATAGACCATGTGAAACAGACAGTTTTCCTTGCCGAAGCTACAGCTGTCGGCAAGGGAAGCATCTGCAATTTTCTTCCAATCCGTATAAAACCGGAACCGGATTCAGGATTTAATCCGCATTAATCCGGCCCCCCTTCCCTGTTTTAACCAGTTTCCATTTGTAACAACAGAAAATAAGCCTATAATACTCCCACAATAGTAGTCTCATAACAGGATACGAACCAGGTTACATTTCATCTTGAAAAGCATTTTCTATGTCAATCATAATTACAAAAAATAGATATTTTTCATACCAGTTCCTTCAGATACAAAGAATATCACAGACCCTTGCCTGACAGATCACTGAGCTGATTTTTTCTTTCCCCTCTGTCGCAGAAATTCCTGTATTTCCGAACTACGATAAAAGTTCTTTCCATTCTCATCCGTCTGATAGTAACGGATGAGTCCCTTTTCACGATAACGGGCGATGGTCCGTTGCGTCACGCCCAGAAGCTGCGCAAGGTCACAGTTATCCAGCAAGGTGTCGCCGTCCAGGCAGTCTTTCAGGCGGTTCATACGATCAAGTTTCTTTTCAAGGCGATTAAAACCTTCCACCATAGTCATTATCATTTTCTCAAGTACCTCATTATCTATATACATCATGGCATATCCTCCATTGTTTTAAAAAGTGATTACCTGAATACTCTTCCTGTGCGCACTACAAGAGTATATTACACTATAATGAAAATTACATGCCGGATTCAAAAAAACGAATCCATCTTTTTACATAACATTCTAATTCACAAAGAAATATAAAATAGAAAATTACAAAAAGCACTGTAAAATGTAATCCCGGATGTTGTAAAGTTCGGGTACAAATTGTAAATACGATTTACAATTTGACCAACTATCCGTGAAATCTGACGACATCTGCTGACACCTGTAGTCAGAGACTTGGAGACAAACTTACCGGCAGCATACCTTTGCATCGGACAAAAAATCAAAAGCTTATGGAAGTGATCAGTATCGAAGCCACAACATTTGAAGAAATGAAGCAGGCGTTAAGCTCAATCATCCGGGATATCCGGACAGGAAGAGGAATACGGCAGGAGGAAAGACTGACGGAATGGATGGACAATCAGGAAGCATGTATTATGATGGATATCTCTCCAAGAAAGTTGCTTACTTTACGCAGCACGGGAAAAATCCCGTACAGCAGGATAGACAGGAAAATCTATTACCGGAAAAAAGACATCGTCACATACATGGAAGGACTGTTACAAAAAGGAAACAATTAAGCAAAGAAATATGGCACATGACTTACTGACAAGGGAAAGTCCGGAGATTACCCAGTTCTTCCAGGATATCGGACACATCACCGAACTCTTAAAAAGCGAACCGGACAGATACAGGCCTGTCCTGAACGGTGACAGGTACATCACCGAAGCTGAACTGTCCGAATTACTGAAGATAACACGCCGGACACTGGTTGAACACAGGACAACCGGGCTTATCCCCTATTACCGGCTGGGAGGCAGGATACTTTATAAAGAGAAGGATATTATAAAACTGCTGGATGAAAACAGGCTGGAAGCTTTTTAAAAGCCAACAGTATAGAAGAGAACGTCTTCGGAAATTTTCCTAAAGACGTTCTCTTCATATATATGCCGTTCATTCCAGCATAAATGAATACATTATAAAGTTTTCTGTAATTTTATGCCAATACTATTTGGAGGAATCGAACCTTTTCCATATCTTTGCACCGTCAAAAAAATGACAGCGATAAAGATTGAAATAATTGAAATTAGAAATATGGCTAATTCAATGGTTTTGATTTTAACGATATAAGATTTAGTGCTGTTTATCAGGACTTTAAGTACAAAGAACTTTAAATGTTCGATTCCTGGTGGCACCACTTTTAGAGAAAGCAAAACGATGTAAATCCCTGAATTTCAAAGAAGTTCAGGGATTTTTATTTTCCAAGAATAGCAAAATAGTGGGATGAAGGGGATCAGTCAGAAAAACGTCTTCCAACAGTAACATTCCCCTAAATCACAGAAATCAGCTATCATATCGAATGCTCCGATAGATACAGATCTAATTTCGTTGGGCATATCAGATATTTTCACACTGTTCCTGTTCTCGAGTATCATAGGCAGCAAAAGTCCTATTAAATGTTTCGAATATCAGATCAAAACTTGTATTGCCCAAAGATCTTATTTTCATGTCCGCTTTATACGAATTACAAAATAAAACTTTAATAACGGATTATTGCTTTTCAAGACAGATATTAACTGCATTCATACCTTTCGTACCACGCTCAAGATCAAATGTCACAATGTTGTTTTCTACAATATTGCCAACAACATTATTTACATGGAAGAAATACTTTTCAACACCGTTAAGATCTTTAATAAAGCCAAATCCCCTAGCCTCATTAAAAAATTCAACCCTTCCTCTTAAGATAGCCGGTTCTTCCTCTTCCTTTTTGGGAGTTGCAATGATTATTTCATCGGGATTTATTTCCTCTTTTTTAATATCTTCCGTTGGAGGAGTGGAAGTTATCATTCCGTTCTCATCTACATAAGCAATCATATCTTCAAAGCTATTCGCTTTTCCCGACAATTTTTTGCTTTCTTTCTTCTTTAATTTTTCCTCTCGTTTAGCGAGTCTTTTCTTTTCATTTTCACGTTTACCTACTGTCATGGATTTTGCCATAGAAATCATATTTAATTTATACTTATTTTTAATGAATAATGTAAGAGGCTAATTTCAAAAAGTGAAATTAGCCTTATTGAGTTTCTTACCGGTCAACTTCTGAATATCATTAACCAGTTTACGTTCTTCCTGCGAACAGAATGTAAGTGCTGTCCCTGTATTTCCAGCTCTTCCTGTACGACCGATACGATGTACATACGTCTCGGGAACATCCGGGAGATCATAATTAATAACCATAGGCAACTCACTTATATCGATTCCTCTGGAAGCAATATCAGTAGCAACCATAACCCGGGTTTTCCCCGACTTAAAATTACCCAATGCGGACTGTCTTGCCGCCTGACTCTTATTTCCGTGTATAGCCTGACTACCGATCCCAGCCTTACCTAATATCTTAACAATCTTATCGGCATTATGCTTCGTACGCGAGAAGATAAGTACCGATTGATCTTCTGCTTTTTGCAAAATTGAAATTAATAATTGGCTTTTCTCTTTCTTCTCTACGAAGTACACAACCTGATTGATAGAGTCCACAGTAGACGATTTCGGTGTTATGTAAATCTTCACCGGATTCTTCAACAGAGATTTGGTTAAAGTAACAATGGTGTCAGGCATTGTTGCCGAGAAGAACAAGGTTTGCTTTTCTTTCGGAAGTTTCGGCAATATTCGCTTAATATCATGGATAAATCCCATGTCAAGCATACGGTCAGCCTCATCCAATACAAAATACTGAATAGTATCCAGATGTATATGTCCCTGATTCATCAAATCAAGTAGACGTCCCGGAGTAGCTACCAGAATATCAATTCCCTTGCGTAACATATCAACCTGCGGACGTTGATTTACACCACCGAAGATCACTCCGTGGCGAACACGGGTATATTTTGAATAATCGTCAATGCATTCACTGATTTGCAGGGCAAGTTCACGGGTAGGTGTCAATATCAAGGCTTTGATACCCTGACGCTTGACAGATTCCTTGCTCACGACTTGCAAATGTTGTATGATAGGAATGGCAAATGAAGCCGTCTTTCCTGTACCAGTCTGCGCACAACCTAATATATCTCTTTTTGCCAATGCGGCAGGAATCGCTTTTTCTTGAATTGGGGTCGGTACTGTATATCCTTTTTCTTTGATTGCTTTTAAAATCGGCTCGGTTATATTTAATTCTTTAAATGTCATAAATGTTGTTTTTGCTATATCTGAAAGTAAACCGTCAGAAACATATCTTATATAAATGTTCACGACGAAGTCAATATTGATATAGACTTGTGATTATACTTATTAAACTTTGCTCTTTTTTCCAGAGGCTTGCTTGTATTACAAAAAAGTCTAATAAATCTATTTTCAGAATGGAAAGTGCAGAACTAGAAATTTCCGATATTGCACACAAAAGAGGCAGAATTAGCAGAACTTAAATGTAAAATGATTTTTCGAACTCTCTGTAAAAGGGATTTCCCGATGAATCATGAAACGGAAATAATTTATATATAAAAGAGAAGACAGAATCTTCTGCTTTTATCCGGGTATTAATATCTTCTGGAGTTATTATAACCACCACGGCCACCACCGTGAGACGGTCTTTCAGTGCGAGGGCGTGCAACGCTTACTGAAATAACCTTCTGGTCATATTCAACGCCATTCAATTCGTCAATTGCTTTTTGTCCTTCTGTATCATTCGGCATTTCTACGAAAGCAAATCCTCTGGATCTACCAGATTCTCTATCAAAAATAACCTTAGCAGAAGATACTTCTCCAAACTCTGCAAATAAATTTGTTAAGTCAGCATCATTTGTGCCATAACTTAAACCTGAAATGTAAATGTTCATCTAAAAATTTTATTAAAATAAATACTATTTTGGAGTGAGGAGGATAATTACAGAAGAGGACTACTTGCTAATAATATATTAAAAAGAAGAACTACACAATAATAATTCGTAACTCAAACTCTGGGAACAAAGATAATGTAATAAATCAGAAAAATACGTTTATATTCATTCTTTTTCGGAAGAAAGACGATAATTATCATTTATTAGCACACCATTCACCCTAAATCGGTGAAATACACAATTTCGTCTCTCATTCTTGATATTCTCTCGCAATATATCTACTTTTGTCTTTGTATAACTTATTAAGGGGCACCTCATGAATGTCAGAATAGAACAAAGTTGGAAACAGCAATTACAAGAAGAATTTGATAAACCATACTTCGATAAGTTGGTTACATTCGTCAAAGATGAATATAAACGGGCACAGTCCTCCCTCTCGGACATCAGATTTTTCATATATTCAATTCCTGTCCCTTCGAAAAAGTAAAAGTAGTTATCCTTGGACAAGACCCTTATCCCAATCCCGGACAATATTACGGAGTCTGTTTTTCTGTACCTGAGGGAGTAGCTATCCCCGGTTCACTAAACAACATATTCAAAGAGATACATCAAGACCTGGGAAAACCAATTCCTGCTTCCGGTAACCTGGATCGCTGGGTTGCCCAAGGCGTATTCCCGCTAAACTCAGTTCTTACCGTACGAGCGCACGAAACCGGTTCTCATCGAAATATGGGCTGGGAAATCTTCACAGACGCAGTTATCAGGAAACTTAGTGAAAAGCGAGAGAATCTGATATTTATGCTTTGGGGGAATTATGCGAAAGAGAAACTATCTTTGATAGATACTAGCAAACATCTGGTACTGACCAGCGTTCATCCTTCTCCCCGTTCTGCCGAATATGGTTTCTTCGGTTGCAAACACTTCAGCAAAGCCAATGCTTTTTTGCGTAGTAAGGGAATAGAAGAAATTGATTGGTAAATAAATATCTTCTCAAAATATACTATCAACGTTCAAAACATTCACCATGAATAAATCAAACGATATTACCCGGGAAGAATGTGGACCAAACAATGCCTTTTTGCTACTGACATTGATTACACCATGTTGAAACGGGCTCAATCTGCCCTCAAACAGCGAAACGACTATTCCAACATTTACAGTTTCCGTATACTCAATGCCAGGCAACAATATATACGTGTCACCAGCCGACATCAAGTTTTGAAGCAAGACCATAACGGCAAAGCATGGCTCGTAATAGGTAACCGTGAATATGTATTCAAGGCTTCTTCCAAACTTACATATTTTCCTACCGTTGTAAAATTAAACACCATAAGAACAATAAAGATATGACGATTCCATACTAAACTCGAAATATTTTTATTACATTCACAGCATGAAATGCAGAATTATACTCGAACTATTAGCAATTCTCTTTTTTACAGGATGTTATAACAGAGAACAGATTTCCCGGCTTGACGAGGCGGAAGCACTGATACAAAATAAGCCGGATAGTGCCTTAACAATATTACAACAACTCAAATCGGAAGGTAGCCAGGCTGAACAGGCCAAGTATGCGTTGCTTTATTCAGAGGCTTTAGACAAGAATCATATCAAAGCAACAAATGATTCGCTGATTCGTCGGGCTTGGGAGTATTACAAACATCATCCCAAAGATTTACGCCGTCAATGCAAAACCCTCTATTATTGGGGAAAAGTCAAACTGCGTACAGGAGACAAGCCGGGAGCGTTACGCCTTTATCTGAAAGTTGAAGAGAAACTGAAAGATACCAATGAGCCTTATTATGCGGGGCTTTTATACAGTCAAATCGGTGAAGTGTATTATGACCAGATGAACTATAGCCGGGCTTATCATTATTTTCGTGAAGCTCGCAATAACTTCCGGCAGTCTGATAACACTCGCGAAGAAACAGAAGCAACTCTCGATATGGCAGCCGCAACTTTCAATTCGAAAGATATGGAGAAAGCCATGCGGCTCTATTCTGCCGCACTCGATTTGGCCGATGAACACAAGTACGATAAGTTAGCCAAAGCCAGTCTCACCAATCTTGCTTCTCTCTATGTAGTGTCAGGCAAGAAACAAATTCCTCATGACCTGCTGCAACGTATCGAACTTTCTGCCCGGCAAGATACGCTCTACGGATATCATACGTTAGTAGATGTGAATCTACTGAAAAACCGTATAGACAGCGCACGCTACTATCTGGCACTTGCAGAAGCACATTCTACCGATATTCGTGACATCGCAGACCTGCAATACACCGCTTATCGGATTGAAGCGCAGGCCAGAAACTTCGAGAAAGCAACTGAGAAGATACATCATTATATCTATCTGACTGACTCTCTGACACGCTCGAATATGCAATTCTCCGCTGGTATGGTGGAACGTGACTATTTCAAGGAACGCTCCAATTTTGCCGAATACCGGATGAAGAACCGTACTATTTGGGAGATTGCCGTAGCAAGCGTAATTTTTCTGATATTAGGGGTAGCATACTATATCATCCGTCAACGTCTGCGCCTGCAACGCGAACGTACCGACCACTACCTGCTATTGGCGGAAGAAGCCAACTCCCAATACAAAACCCTGACGGAACACATGGAAGGACAGCGCAATGCGGAAAACCATTTAAAAGGTTTGATAGCTTCACGCTTTGACATCATTGACAAACTGGGAAAGACTTACTATGAACGTGAGAACACTGCATCACAACAGGCTGCCATGTTCCACGAAGTGAAACAGATTATCACCGATTTTGCAGAGAACAATGAACTGTTGCAAGAGCTGGAACTTATCGTAAATACCTGCCATGATAATGCTATGGAGAAGCTGCGGAATGATTTTCCGGCAATGAAAGAAGCCGACATACGGCTGCTTTGTTATATTTTTGTAGGTTTCTCGCCACAAGTAATCAGTTTATTTATGAAAGATACGGTAGCTAATGTATATGCTCGCAAGTCACGGCTCAAATCACGTATCAAATCGGCAGAAACAGCCAATAAGGAGTTGTTTTTAGCACTTTTCGGATAGGTGTTAGACCTGTGTTAGAAATCTTAGAACACATCTTATACAACTCATTGAATATCAGAACACTTTAAATTAAAATGTTAGATTTGTAAGATTGCATCATAACCCAAATTTGATACAATCTTACTACTTTGTATTCGAAAAATTAGAAAAAAGAAAAGATTATGAAGAAGATTGTTATTCTATTAAGCGTCATGCTTTTCATAGTAGCATGCGAAAAAGGAAACGAAGAAATGAAAGAAGCAAAAGTAGTGGTAGCCGTTTATGATGAGAATGGAAAAATTGCAACGGGCGTTCCCGTAAAAATGTATAATGAAAAGGATTATAAGATTTTTGAAAAAGATAATTTAACCTTGCCAACTGCAATTGCCCAGACAAACGAAAGTGGCATAGTAACCTTTGTATTGCCACGAGAGGAATGGTTCACAACGCAGTCGCAACGGTTCCTGACATTCGTGGTACAAGAAGGGGGTGGCCCTGACAACTACCAGATATGGTCTTCCGGCAAAACCGTAGAAGCCGGAAAAGTCGTAAAGGTAGACATACGTTTAACCCAATTCCCTAACTAAACTTTTATCATATGAAACAAACTAGACCTCATATAATTACAGCACTTTGCCTGCAAATGGTTCTGGGAGCAATATTATTAAGTTGCAGCACCGAAAATGACGAATATAAGAAAGATTCACCTTCGGCAGAAAATCCTGCTGAACCCGTAGGAGCTTTACTAGAGGATTTCTCCATAGAACAATTACCCGCAAAAACGATTTATGCATTAGGAGAGAATATAGACTTAACCGGCCTTAACGTGACAGGCAAGTATGATGACGGGAAACAACGACCTGTGAAGGTTACCCCGGAACAGCTCAGTGGTTTCTCATCATCTGCCCCTGTTGATAAACAGGAAGTAACCATAACGATAGAGGGTAAACAGAAAAGTTTCTCCGTGCAGATTTCTCCTGTCCGTGTAGAAAATGGAGTATTGACGGAAGTATTGAAAGGGCATAATGAAATCATACTTCCCAATAGTGTGAAGTCAATTCCAAAAGCTGCTTTCAGAGGTAGTCAAATAAACAAGGTGGTGCTCAACGAAGGGCTGCAATCTATCGGAGATATGGCTTTCTTCAATTCAACCGTTCAGGAAGTTGTATTCCCGACGACTCTGGAACAACTTGAGGAAATATTTTCTACTATTGCCGGAACTTGAAAAAAGCAGATCTAAGCCGGACGAAACTCACCAAACTTCCTGCCAGCACTTTTGTATATGCGGGCGTTGAAGAGGTGCTGCTGCCTGCGACCCTGAGAGAAATCGGAGCACAGGCATTCCTTAAGACGTCTCAATTGAAAACGATTGAGATTCCGGAGAATGTAAGAACAATCGGATTGGAAGCATTTCGGGAAAGTGGCATTACCACTGTGAAATTACCGAATGGCGTTACAACCATAGCGCAAAGAGCCTTTTATTACTGCCCGGAATTGACGGAAGTGACCACCTACGGAACTGTTCTCAATGAAGATTCCGAAGCTATGATTCACCCCTACTGCCTTGAAGGATGTCCGAAATTAACTCGCTTTGAAATTTCTAAAAGTATCCGGATTTTGGGACAAGGACTATTGGGCGGTAATAGAAAAGTGACTCAATTAACCATTCCGGCAAACGTCACACAGATTAATTTTTCAGCTTTCAATAATACAGGTATTAAGGAAGTAATGGTAGAAGGGATAACACCTCCACAGGTATTTGAAAAAGTATGGTACGGATTTCCGGACGATATCACAGTCATTCGTGTTCCTGCCGAATCTGTGGAGAAATACAAGAATGCAAATGGTTGGAAGGATTTCACAAACAAAATAACAGCATTTTAATAATTCTCTGATTTTTCGATTATAACCGAAAAAGTTGGTTTTATGTCAACTTTTCCGGTTATAATCGAAAATTTCATTTTATCAGGTCATGTATTAAATCTCCCATTCACCCCTAAGCCGAACAAGGCGAAATCGCCCAGGCAAGGGTCATCCGGGAAAACCTCAGCCAATGCTGCCGTTATCTGACGGGCATTTTTCAAAGAGAAGGTTTCTGTATCCGTCAACTTGAAATAATGGGCTACCCGGCAGACGTGTGTATCCAAAGGAACAATCAGTTCTTTGCGGTCAAAGCTCTTCCAAATTCCAAAATCAACTGCCGAATCCCGGCGAATCATCCAACGCAAAAACATATTGAGTTTCTTTTGAGGACTTTTAGCGGATACTTCAAGGAATGAGCACAACTTTTCCATAGGTATCCCTGAGTACGCATTCAAAGTTTCTTCCAAGCTTTCAAACTGTGTATAGGCTGCATATAATCGCCGGAAGTATCCATAAAAGTCGGCATATGACAGCATACGATAAAAGCTATTGGTTACTCCCGAAGGGAAATCGACCTCCACTGGCGGGACAGCACATACTGATAAGGCGAATCTCCCATCAGCCTGTGCAGTTCGTCTGCTTTCTTCAATATCTGTTTGCGATTGCCGAAACTCATAATCGCGGTCAGCAAGCCACTGATTTCAATATCCTGTTTCAGCGTATAGCGATGAGGGAATTGTACCGGGTCGCTTGTAATAAAGTCTGCGCAATGGTAAATCTCCGCACACATCAAAAGTTTATTCTTTATATCTTCAGTCATTTTGAGAATGTATCTAGTATTGAAAGTGCAAACAGAACTATCAATGAAAGTCCCACGGCATAACCCAATTTAAGAACTTTACGGCAGACGGAAAGTTGCCTGTCGGATAGCTGAATAGCCTTATTAAAAAAGTATACTATTTGTTGAGTGCAGCTATATACAGAGTTTCATAAATAGATGAATATCGTTGGTTTATCAATCAATTACAATTACGCTACAAAGATAGCAAATCTTACTTCATATCCCAATGTGGTACGGTATTGGCAGATTATTTATAGTAAGGAAATACTTTAAAGGTATTAATTACAAGATTAATAAATTGATTTATAAAGATATACCCTATTCCAAAGCAAAAGAATGATGCTATCCAATCATTCCCTTTTGAAAAAAGGCATATCATTTTGAAAAGAGTAACAATCGATAAATAATCAGACAACGATGAAAGTTTGCAAATTTGAAAAAATTAAAGATGAAGATGATATCAAGCAAGTTATCAACTGTATCCGGCAGGAACACCCTTATGTGGCCGTACTTCCTGTATTGACACAGTTGCAAGAATGGATGCAGGCTATCTCCGCCAGTTGGTTCCACGAAGAAGACGAAGCTTCTCATACCACAGTTAATGCTATCGAAGAATATTGTTATAGCCTGACCAATCATCTCATCACAGAACCGCAATTGAATCAGGATATGAAAATCCGTATCCGAGAGTGCATAAAGAAGATACATGCATTGGTAGAGGACAAAGCTGATTTACTGATTGATAAAACAATAAAAGCTGAAATATACGGACTGTCCAGTGATTTATTCACTTACAGCTTGCGCCAACAGGGATTTCATGCCCAAACGCTGGATACCGGTAAATTTATGCAAATCAACCTGGAAAGAAAACCGGATATCCCCTATATCCAGGAAACTGTCCGTCAATATATTGACGAAAACCAAGATTTCGAACATTTTTGTCGCCCCGCTCTCTATCTGTAAGAATGTATATGGTGAAATAGACTTCATGAGCGAAAGGCGTAACGACTACTACGCAACAGTACTCGCTACCATTTTTCAAGCGGACGAAATAGTCTTATCCACCCAAATCAATCATATCTATGCAAACCGGAACTGCCGGAGAGAGCAGCACTCACTGACCTATACGGAAGCCGAACAACTGATTAACAGCGGAGTTTACCTACTCTACACAGACTGCATCACCCTTGCGGCACGCTCCAACATGGCTATCCGCCTGACAGATATCCACGACCTGACAACCGAACGGCTCTATATCTCCTCTCATGACACAGGAGACAGTGTCAAAGCAATACTTTCGCAGGACTCGGCCACCTTTGTACGCTTTACGTCATTAAACGTATTGCCCGGCTATCTGCTAATGGGGAAACTACTGGAAGTCATCAACAAATATCAAATAAACGTCGTTTCAATGGCCTCATCCAACGTATCTATCTCCATGATGCTGACAGCCAGCAGTGATACCCTGCGAATAGTCCAAAGGGAACTGCATAAGTATGCCGAAATGGTCATAGACGAAAATATGTCCGTGATACACATCATCGGCTCACTTCACTGGAAACGCACCCAGGTAGAAAGCCACATCATGGACACTATCAAGGACATTCCCGTATCTCTCATTTCTTATGGGGGAAGCGACCACTGCTTCACGTTATCTGTGCACACCACAGATAAAAACAAGCTTATCAACTCACTGTCCAGACAATTCTTCGGCAACCAGTGCGCAGCCTGACCCGAAAAAATACCGGAGAGCGGATAAGTCTGCTCCCCGGTATTTTTTCTTTTCACTTTTATCCATACGTATTGACATTTTATTACCAACAAGCTAATAAAACTTCAATGACGTTCATTTACAAAATCCATACTATCCAAAACTGAAAGGAAAGGCGCTTTCATCGGATAAAGCAATCAATCCATTTTTTCGTTGAATACAAATTTTGTTCTCTCTTGCCAGCCAACCAGCAGCCAATGCTGTACTCTCTACGCTAAGGTTTAATCTTCTCGCCAATTCTGGTATTGAAATTTCACCAATTTCCTTTAGGGCACACCAGACCTTTCCGGCGTTCGTCCCTACTATTCTTTTATCCATGGCTATTATTTATTTAATAATTTGGTTACAATATAGCGATTTTAGTAATAGATTATAATCAAAAGAGCGTTTTTTATTTCAGGTTTTGACATTATTTAAAACATTAAAATCCATATCACCGCAAACGGTTAAAAATATGGTCATTTTATATACATTTATACCATACTTAAATACACGAAATATTAAAATAAATTATCAAACGAAGAAATAGAAAAGCATCGTCAACAAATAGATATTCTACAAATAAGCAATATCGGACAAGTCTGTTCCCTTTTTTACCAGTACCTTTGCAAAGTGAAATACCAAAAGAAGTTATGCAACAGAAGAAAACAACGAAAGAAGAGTATCAAAAGTGCGTAAATGTCGTAGTGGAATATATCAATCAGCATTTAGGAGAAGAGATTGATTTAAAATCGCTGGCCAAGGTTTCTAATTTCTCTCCTTTTTACTTTCACCGGATAATGAAAGCATTTCTCGGTGAACCGATTGGTACGTTTATTGTCCGGACGCGGACAGAAGCTGCCGCACGCCTGCTCCGTTACTCGGATATCCCGATTGCCGATATTGCCTATCGCATCGGATATTCGTCCCCTTCTTCATTGTCGAAAGTATTCAGGCAGTTTTATGGGATTTCACCTTTAGAGTATCGAAACAATAAAAACTTTGTAATTATGAAACCAGCGATTATCAGACCGGAATTGGAACTGAAAAGTGAGATTAAAAATGTACCTGCAAGAAATGTGATTTATATCCGCCTGTCCGGCGACTACAAACTGAATGATTATGGCGGCACCTGGGGACGGTTGTGGCAGTTTGTCAAAGAACAAAACCTGCCAATAGGGGATTTCAGCCCGCTTTGCATCTATCACGACGACCCCAAAGTGACACCTGCCGAGAAGTTGCGTACAGATGTATGCATGGTAATGCCTGTTCAGGTAGCGCCTAAAGGCGACGTAGGATTCAAGACGCTTCCTGCCGGACGTTATGCCATTTTTCCTTTATAAAGGGTCGTATGACAATCTGCAAGCAGTGTATGATACTATTTACGGAAAATATCTGCCTGAAATGGAATGTACGTTGCGCGACGAAGCCAGTGCCGAACGTTATCTGAACGACCCGTGCAAAACGGCTCCCGAAGAGTTGCTGACGGAGATTTATATTCCCGTGAAATAAAATGAAGTAAGAAGAATAAAATGCAGGTGTGCCGTTTCGTCTTGGCACACCTGCATCAACTTACTCATTCCATTCCCGATGAATGAGAATTACGACATACAGATAATCTTCCTCTCCTCGGAAACAGGAGTGATAATTTGAATGTATTGTAAAAATGGGACATTCTTTTATTTAAAGAAAACCATTTGCGCGATTGAAGGCATAGTTTCGTCCAACATGCTTTCGCCGGTGAAGTTCCAAGAAACCCGGTTATCATAAGAATCGAGCGCAAGCCAATTGAAAGAAGCGGCACTGAAATAACCAACTCCGCAGAAAAGCACCCAGGCCGTTTTTCTATCTGTCGATTCGCCCACCTCACATCGTATGCGGAATATCCAGTGATCCCTCGCATACAGAGACGGATTCAGTTCGAGTCCCGTCTGCACCAGATTCCCCGAGTAAATTTCTCTTGAAGACATTTCCTCTGATGAAATATCCAGTAAGGAAACGACCAGATTATCCGACAGAGTTGTGAAACCGGCACTTTTCAGTTCGATAGGTGAATCATCATTAATCCGGTCTACGAATATCTGGCTACTTGTACACATCACTACATAGTCCACCGTATGAGAAGAAATAGCTTGCGAAATTTTTTCATTCAGCCGGAACAGACTTTTTTCGTACCTCGATGCACTTAGGGAATTCACTGCGTTCAGTTCTTCAAGGTCGGAATTCGTGATGTAAGACAGAACGGTGCTTTTCTTGTTCGGATTAATGTAATACTTCTGACCCGGTTCGCTGATATCTACGAATTTATTCAGGACATGAACATCGGACTCGTAAGAATTACTCGCCTCGGCAGGAGTGTCAATAACAAAGCTGTCGCTACATCCACACAACAGGACGAGAAAAAGTAAAAAGCCTAGTTTAGTTAATTGCAGATTCTTCATAACATACAGGGTTTGGTTATCTTTTCCTATTTCATAAAATAGTTTAGTCTTATGGCAGCAAAGTTATGGGAAAGAAAATAAAAAAGTCTTGAACGAATTCAAGACTGCAGCTGATTTATATAGGATATAAATATTATTAACAATAATTCCCGCTATCGTGCCAATGGTGGCAGGATAACAGGAAACTTTTTCTTTAGATAACGGAAAGCCCGTATTCGTAGGCATCGGACATTGCATTGTAATCTGCGTCCGAGTAAGCGCCTTTATCTCTGGCTTTCTGCATATCCTTCATAAAGGATTCTACGGAAGAGAGAAAACTCTGATAGTTTTTCAATTCTTCGTCATAACCGGTAACGGCAGGAAGTTTCTTTGCGGCTTCCAGTTCCTTTTTCAATTCTGCCATTTTCACGTCAATCCGCATACCGTCCATTACGTGTTTACGGGAGTAGAGGTTCATGATACTTTGTACGGTGCCCGACATTTTACGCATAGCCATTATCTGGTCTTTCAACGGCTCGTCGGCGAGAAGTTCCTTTTCCGCCTGTTCAGTCAGAGGGCTTAATATATCGAAAATCACTTGTTTGTATTCGGACATCGCTATGCTCAACTGATAGTTCTCTTCCAAAAGTTTAGTGGTTTCCGCCTTTTTGTTATCCTCCGGTAAGACAGGAATTTATCAAAGTTAGCGTAGAACTGTGCTCTCGAAGTAAATAATCCCCTGTAATTCTGTATCAGATTCTGACGGACTTCATCGTTGAAGTAGACACCCGGATTCATTAGTTCCGCAGTATCCCTGACCGAGACTTCCGGTGGCGCAATCGGAGCTACTTCGGGCACTTTTCCTGTCTGCTCCATATATCCCAATACCGCATTTATATCTTTTGCATTAGCTACATGCCTCAAAACAATGAGTGATGTATGATAATAGTTTATCACTTTACTGGCGTCATCCAACTCTTCAGGAGTAGCCGAAGACGCAACCTGCTTCTTGTTCCCTCCCGAACAAGAAACCAACAAGAAAGCACCTACAAGTGCCCCTAACAACAAGATTCTTTTCTTCATAATGTTCAGTTTATTAAGTCTTTCGTACTATAACAATAAAAATCGTTTTTTGTTATAACCAAACAATACATATCGGATAAGTTAAAAAAAAACAGGAAAGTCCCAGATATTATCGACAATGATTAAGGAATAAACAATCAAAAAGGTATAAAAACAAAAAATGGCTACTCATCGCGAGCAACCAATCTTTTGTTAACCTTAAATCTAATACTTATGAAAAAAACACAGTACAAAGGTACTAACTTCCACATAAATAGCAAATTTCAGCTCCCAAACAAGCAATAATATAACACGGTTTAATACTCGCCGAATCGCATTAACATTTCAGACTTTACACGTTAACATTTAACATATTCATTCACAATCCGGGAAACGAAAAGCCTGAAGAATAACCAACACTCGTTATTTTCAATGTTCGCTCAAATTTAAGGGCATAAAAAAAGGCTATCTATCCCAGACAGCCAATCTTTTGTTAACCTTAAATCTAATACTATGAAAAACACAGTACAAAGATACGGACTTTCGGCTTATCTCCAAATTTATCGGGCAAAACGGGGTATCTTATAACATGGTTTAATAGAATCGGAATCCGATTAACATATAAACAGAACAACGTTAACATTTAACAGTTTTCTTAAATATATAGGAGCGAAAAACTAAGAGAGATGCAAAAGTTTTCAAACTGGTTATCGAATCCTATTAAAGAGAGTTTAAGGTAAGTAACAAATCCTCCACCCGCTTGTTTAGGATAGAAGGTAACCATCAAATTCTCATTATATGAATAGATTCGAAAATAAGGCAGTCATCATCACCGGTGCTGCCGGCGGCATTGGCGAAGCAACCACACGCCGTATTGTTTCTGAAGGCGGTAAAGTAGTCATTGCCGACCACTCCAAAGAAAAAGCGGAGCAACTTGCTGCCGAACTCACTCAATCGGGGGCTGACGTACGTCCCATTTATTTCTCCGCTACCGAACTGCAAAGCTGCAAAGAGCTGATTGACTTTGCAATGAAAGAGTACGGACAAGTGGACATACTGATTAACAACGTAGGCGGAACCGACCCAAAACGTGACTTGGGTATCGAGAAACTGGATATTAACTACTTCGATGAAGTATTTCACCTGAACCTCTGCTGCACCATGTATCTCTCCCAACAAGTGATTCCTATCATGGTGGCGCACGGCGGCGGAAATATCGTAAACGTGGCATCTATCAGCGGAATGACTGCCGACGCCAACGGAACTTATACGGAGCCAGCAAAGCAGGTGTCATCAACCTGACTAAATATATCGCCACCCAACTGGGCAAGAAGAATATCCGTTGCAACGCCGTAGCACCCGGACTGATACTGACTCCCGCCGCTCTGGATAATCTGAATGAGGACGTCCGCAACATCTTTTTGGGACAATGCGCCACGCCTTATTTGGGTGAACCGGAAGATGTGGCAGCTACCATTGCCTTTCTCGCCTCGAATGACGCCCGGTATATCACCGGACAAACAATCGTCGTAGACGGCGGACTGACCACTCATAATCCAACCGTGGAATTATCATAAAACAATATCGAACGGTACATCGCACGCCTCAAGTAGTTAAGTACAAACGGACAGCCTGCCCCGTCTATGCAGCAAAGATGATTTTAACTTTCGGTGATAAGGTATTTGCAGCTAAGTCAATCGGATATAGCAGCCCGGAGGGAAGCTACGGAAATATAACAGAGGACACTTCTTTGCCCACAACTGCACTACATATCATTAAAAACATAATGATATATATCCAATAACAGGATTACATATATCATCAAAATTAAACTTTGCTGTGCCACACTTCTACCACCGTTGGCACAGTCGTGCCATGCCTATGTCACAGTTGTGACAGCACGTTGGCACTGTTGTGACAATGGGGTGGCACAAGCATAGCGTTTGACGGTATCCGAACAGCATATATTAATCTACATTATACTCATTATGAAAAAGCCAACATTCATCTTTATTCTGTTATCCTTCGTCACAATGTATACCAACAGACAGATAACAAATATCATTAAAAGAAAGAAATATCGACAATCAAACAATAGTTTCGTTCAACAAATACTAACTTTACAACGTTTTTAATATAAAGAACGGACGACATGATTGTTAGAACGCTACTGGATACAGATCTCTATAAGTTTACCACATCGTACGCTTATATCAAACTATTTCCCTATGCAATGGGGAAATTCAGCTTCCATGATAGAAATGAGACTGAATATACTGAAGAATTTCTGGAAAGACTTAAAAATGAAATTGATAAGCTAAGCCGATTGAGACTTACAGAAGAAGAACTGGAATACATGACACGAAATTGCCGGTTCCTTCCGAGAGTTTATTGGGAATGGCTGTCATCTTTCCGCTTTCATCCGGATAAAATCAAGATACATTTGGACGAAGCACATCATCTTCACATCGAAGTCAGTGATTTCCTCTATAAAGCTACCCTGTATGAAGTACCTTTACTTGCCATTGTATCCGAAATAAAGAACCAGTTCTTCGGCAATGTAGCCGATATGGACGAAATCTTATGCAAATTATTGGAGAAAGTAGAACTGTCCAATCAACATCGGTTACGTTTCTCGGAGTTCGGTACGCGGCGGAGATTTTCTGTCCATGTACAGGAAACGGTTATCAGAAAATTAAAAGAAACGGCGCAGTATTGCACAGGCACTTCCAACTGCTATTTTGCAATGAAGTACGACATGAAAATGATGGGTACTCACCCGCATGAGTGGTTCATGTTTCATGGAGCGCAATTCGGATATAAACACGCCAACTACATGGCGCTCGAAAACTGGGTGAATGTTTATGACGGTGATTTGGGCATTGCCTTATCCGATACTTATACTTCCGGTATCTTCCTCAGCAATCTCAGCCGCAAACAGGCGAAACTGTTTGACGGTGTCCGCTGCGATTCCGGCAACGAATTCAGGTTTATAGACAGTCTGATATCCCGTTACAAAGAACTGGGAATTGACGCGACTACCAAGACTATCGTTTTCAGCAATGCCCTCGATTTCACAAAAGCACTGGAGATTCAGGAATATTGCAGGAACAAAATCCGCTGTTCCTTCGGCATCGGGACAAATCTCACCAATGACACCGGATTCGAACCTTCAAACATCGTTATGAAACTGACACAATGCAAGATGAACGTCAATCAGGAATGGCGGGAATGTATCAAGCTATCCGACGACGAAGGTAAACATACCGGTAGTCCGGAAGAAGTACAGGCATGTCTGTATGAATTGAGACTGAATTAGCTTATTTCCCTGCTATCGCTTTATCAAAACGGCTATCCATACAAGCACTGATATCCGTTGTGACAAACTTTCCTTCATAAAACAAGCTGAATATCGTAGCCGGAGTAGGTGCAGCCTGTACCTGCTCCATTGTCTCCAGTTTTATAATCGTCAAAGGAAGATTTCTTTTGGCGGCGGTTTCCTTCAAAGAACTCATCACATGAAATTCTGCAAACGGACAACGGTTGGAGAAATAAACAGTGATACCTTTTTATCAGGCACTCTCCTGTTCGTGCAGATTCATTAAACGTCGGATTCGGAGCATCAACATTCAATTTCTTCACTAACAGACTAAATCCAGTCGGAAGCTGTTCGCAAGCAACAAATCCTTGTCTCAACAGCCATTTGGTATCACTCATAAAATGAAACTTCTTTGTTCCTACCACAGTCACCAAACCGTCCTTGCCTTGCTGCAAGGCATCATCTATCGCAGTTTGGAGCAGAGCTTTCGCATACCCTTTTCCTTTATATTGCCCGGCTACCCAAAAGCAGTTTATCAACAGATAATTATCAGCCTTCACAGGAACCAACCGTTTTCGGCAGGGCCATATTCGATAAATACTTTCGCACGCTCATTCAAACGGCGAAAAACATACCCGTTTTCAAATTGCCTCTTCAGCCATTCCTTTTTCAGGTTATAACTTCCTGACATTTCTTATCCGAGAAAGCGCAGCAGATATGTTCTTTTTCTATATTGTCTTTGGTAAGCGTGATAAAGTCGATGTTCATGGTAACTTGTTTTTTATTAAATCAATATTATTTAGTGGAAAGTGAGGTACGAACATAAAAAAGGAGCAACGCCTTGCTCCAACCTTTGTTAACCTTAAATCTAATACTATGAAAAACACATTGCAAAGATACGGACTTCCGGTTATCTGCAAATTATCCAAATAAAAAAGTATGTTTCATAACATGATTTAAAACTTTCTGAGAAATAGCACTTGTTTATTAATACTTTTTCAAGATTTGAATCCTTCACGCTCTTTCCAGTCTTTCCAAAGTCAGTTCGCCGGAATTGCCGCCAAAGTTGTTG
>ENA-OQCK01000223-OQCK01000223.1-human-gut-metagenome-genome-assembly--contig:-NODE-223-length-33718-cov-7.439850_pt1 | contig 33718 bp, 35 predicted proteins | sample MGYA00242498_ERZ504578 | MGnify/ENA primary metagenome ERZ504578 (study PRJEB26092, sample SAMD00036229) | human gut metagenome | host: Homo sapiens | study: EMG produced TPA metagenomics assembly of...
TTATTTTATGATCTTGGTTAATTACCATTGATTGATAAACCCTATCTTTGCAAATACAGTTATAAAATAGAAACAATATATTTATGTCTCGAAAAATAAATCTTATTATATTCCTCTGTTTCATTTTATGCGAGGTATATGCCAATACGTACCGATGTATTGGGAGATGGTTATTTACGCCGTACCTTCCAGATGCCGGATGATTATGAGGGGAAGGTGGTTTGCACACTGGTCAAGAAACCTCAACTGGATAGCGTAAAACAGGCCGTGCTGTATATCCATGGCTATAATGACTATTTTTTCCAGAAACAATTAGGGGATAGCGTAAACGCTCACGGATATAATTTCTATGCGATGGACTTGCGGAAATACGGACGTTCGATATTGCCCAATCAAAACCCGTTCTTTTGCAAGAGCCTAAAAGAGTATTTCGCTGATATCGATACCGCTTTAGCCACCATCCGGTCTGAAGGCAACGAGCGGATATTATTAATGGCGCATTCTACAGGCGGATTGATCACACCTTATTATTTGAATAGTAAAAAAGGGGAGTTACCGGTAGACGGGCTTATCTTGAACAGCCCTTTTCTGGATTGGAATTTCGGATGGTTCATGGAGAAAGTCGTACTGCCAACCGTTGCGTTTGTCGGGAGCTATTCCCGAATCTTACCGTACAAGGTTTGGGTGACCCGAATTACGCTTATAGCTTGCTTAAGCAATATAAAGGAGAATGGGAGTTTGACACGAACTGGAAAATGATATTCGGGCATCCGAAAAAAGCCGGATGGATCAAAGCCATACAAGAAGCACAACAGACGGTACAAAAAGGGTTAAAACTGGATTGTCCGATACTAGTGATGTCTTCCAACAAATCTTTTCCGGAAACAGAGACATGGCATGAGGAATACATGACCTCCGACATCGTCTTGGATGTTCAAGACATTCAAAAATACGGGGAGAAACTAGGAGACAAAGTCACGAGAGATACCATTCCAAACGGCATCCACGATCTGATCCTATCTCAAAAGCCCTATCGGAACGATGCCTATCAAACTATATTCGAGTGGTTAAAGAAACAATAATGGTTGCACCAAACATATAAATCCTTACCTTTGCGCCCAGACAAAACATTTATATATACATGAAATCAGTGCGATCAATTTTTATAGGTCTGACTTGTCTGGGGATGGCAACGGCTAGTTTCGCTCAAGAGGAAGAGACAACTCCGGAAGCGACTACCTACAAGGCCGAAATATTCGGATCGGTAGCTAGTGGCGACAATACCCCTTTTTGGATGGTTAGCAATCGATACGGAATTGTTCCTTTGGAAGCGAATAACGGATATTTGAATGCGGGAGTATTCCATAATCAAACTTTTGGCAAAGGTTTTCGCTGGGGAGCCGGATTAGACGTAGTGGCCGCAGTTCCTCGTCATCGCAATTTCTTTATCCAACAAATATATGCCGAGTTAGGTTACAAATGCTTGCTATTGAGTGTAGGAAGCAAGGAACGCTATAATTCACTTTGGGATCGTTGGCTTAGCTCGGGCGATATCGTACAATCCGCCAATGCCCGCCCGATTCCGGAAGTGAACATCAGTATTCCGGAATTTACCGTCGTTCCTTTAACGAAAGGCTGGATGCAAGTCAAAGGAGACTTTGCCGTCGGTCGTTCTTTCGACAAGGATTATCTGGCTAACTTCACAAACAATAAGCAGACTTATGTAGATAACGTTTTATGGCATCATAAATCATTATTTGTACAGATTAAGGATACACGCAATGACTTTCCGTTATCCGGTGTAATCGGAGTACAGCATTGGGCACAATGGGGAGGAACCTCAACCAATCCTAAGATCGGAAAGCAGCCTCAATCCATCAAGGACCTTATCCGGGTTATTTGCGGCAGCGAAGGGGGTGGCGACGCAACAGTCTCCGATCAAATCAACGTACTGGGTAATCATTATGGCTCTTACGATTTCAAATTGGCTTTTACACAACCTAACTGGCAAGTATCCGCCTATTACCAACATTTCTTCGAGGATAAATCCGGTATGATATTCGTAAACAATACCGACGGATTATGGGGAGGACAATTGGATTTACCAAAATTCCCGTGGTTGCGTAAGGTGGTCGTGGAGTATCTGGTTACAAGAGACCAAAGCGGACAGTTCCACTTCATCGATTTTGATCACGACCTACATCCCGGCGTAGGTGGCGGTGGTGATGATTATTATAACAACGGAGAATACACTACCGGAGCCTCTTATTTTAACCGGGCGATAGGTTCTCCTCTGATCACAAGCCCAGAGTATAACGAGGCCGGTTCATTAGGATTCAAGAACAACCGTGTTCGTGACTGGCATTTCGGTGCGGAAGGCGCTATCTCCTCACAAGTATCTTATCGGGTATTAGTCACCGTGATGAATAGTTGGGGTAGACATGCCACCCCTTTCCTTAGCAAGAAAAGAGGAGCTTCCGGACTTTTAGATATCTCTTATCAACATCCCCGTTTATCGGGATGGGAATTTACAGGATCTTTGGCTGCTGATGCCGGTTCCATGTTCGGTGATAATTTCGGATTCAGCCTGAAAGTAGCGAAACATGGCATCCTGAAAAGTTGGAAATAATAACCTAAATTATTTATATTCTTCCCACAAGGCGGATGCTATGATTTCCTGAGTCTGATCAGCGAACACTTGCATTCCTCTGTGGGAAGTGTCTATATTCTCGGTAGAAACCGCCGAATGGATCACCATCTCCATCCGATGACGATGGACATTCAACGACCCGATCGGCAAAACATCAAACGGCCCGTTTAAGGTGATCGGAATAATAGGCAAATGCTGATCCAGAGCCATTTGGTAAGCCCCTTTCTTGAAACGAATCATTTTTCCGGTATACGTACGCGAACCTTCCGGGAAAACAACCACGGAAGCCCCGTTCCGAAGACAACGCTCCGCCTCCAAAACACTACGAGCGGCAGCCTTCGGCGTAGAATTATCGACAAAGATAAAACCGGCCGCACGGCAGGCGGTCCCGACAAATGGAATTTTAGCGATACCCGCCTTCATCACCACTTAATGGGAACGCCTAAGAAACCATATATCAAGAAAATATCAAACGCACCTTGATGATTAGCTACGAAAACATACGATTGTTTCCGGTCTATATGCTCACGCCCTTTTACCGTCACCGGACAAAGCGCCAGATAGCAAGTCAATCGAGACCAGATCATACCCGGATAATAAGCGAAGATTTTCTCTCCCCCAATAGACAACCGATGATAACCGTCACAGCCGTAAGTATAGTCAGTACCAGAAATACAGGTACAAAAAACAGCCACAAATAACTATGTAAAGTATTCTTCCCATACGTAACTATATTATAACACAAATATAGAAGCTAATTTCAATCGTTTCATTATTTTTCTCCAAAAATATTTTCACGATCGGGTTATTATTGCTTTATTTGCGGTAGAAAAGAAAATAATTATAAAATATCTATAACCATGAATGAGTTAATTAAAAATCTAGGAGTGATCGTACTCATTATTGGTGCGGCAGTTTTGGCTGTACCGTTTTTCACCGGAGGTATGACAAATAGTATTCTACTTACAGGTCTGGGATTGGTTCTCCTTGGCTATTTTGGTCATATCGTAATCAACAAACGAGTAGAATAATACACGCTACTTAGATTTAAAAGGAAATGAAAAAGGATGTGCCTCATTGTTACGCACATCCTTTTTTTGAATCATCACACAAATTGAGAGATATGCCCAAATCGTTATTGAGTTCCCCATTCCTTGTTTGGTTTATCGCCAAGCCATAATTCCAAAAGGCCACCTTGCTCAAATACGGTATGCGGCAATTGATATTTATGATACATCTCTCCGTTCAAAGAAGCTTTCTGGATATAACAATTCTCTGGGGAGTTATCATGTACTTTAATCTTAAACTCGTTCCCTTTATAATACCGAGAATCCAATCGAATCGTAATCTCATTGAAAACAGGGCTTGTAATATCATACATCGGATTATAGGCAGAGCCTCCATCCAAACTGAATAATCCCATAGCCATCAGTGCACTTATTCCAGCCATCTGTCCTTGATCTTCATCATTTTCGCCGTAGCCTCGCTCTGGCGTAATATCACCATAGGTCTGTTTAGCGACCTGACGCACCCAATATTGAGTCAGCCAAGCTTTCCTACATGTGAGAAAACGTGCGCATTCGAGCAACCAGGTTGAGTGGCATAACTAACATAACTAGACAGGAATCTTGCATTTTTCGACATCTCAAACACATAATTCAATTGAGTAGCTAAGCTGTCATTACCTCCCATCAAACGAGCCAATGTTTCAATGTCATGAGATAATCCAAAAGTAGCCTGCCAAGCATTGGCTTGTACAAACCCACGCTCGGACAAAGGATCCAAATGGACCCACTCTCCTGTTTCTTTTCTAGGCATCATCAACCTCAAATCCGGATGCCAAGACGCAGGCCAGCCCAAGGAACGATTTCTATAATAATTATAATCCTTGAGTTTTCCCATAGCTTTCGCCATTTCTCCCAAAGCCCAATCCTCAAAGGCCCATTGAATAGTCAAGCCAGCCTCTTCTGGGCAATATCCATGTTTAATATAGAACTCCAACTCTTTATCCATATCAAAGGCAAGCATACCACCTTTCTCATGATTCCTTTTCATAGCCGCATATCCCTCCTTGGGCAACCATTTATGAAACACCCCCCGCTGATAAGCGGAAGTAATCAAGGAGGTAGCCGGACAGCCCGTCATAATATAAGTATAAGACCCTATGGACGGCCCACGAGGTAATAGACCTCCATTCTTGTCATATTCGATAAAAGAAGCGGAAAACTCGTCTAAAACAGAAGGATACGCCAGTCCCCACAACGTGTTTAAATTCCACTGTGTCAACCATATAGCATCTGAATTATACATATGAAACCTTGATTTTCCTGTTTTATCTTTAGGCAAAGTCCGTACTTGGAATTTAGGAGCAATCGTATGTATCCTTGTTTGTTTTCCAATACGTTCTCCTCCGGACAAATAATCCGGATACTCGCCATTGCTATCATCTATCTTATGACGCCCCAACAATACGTGCCACAAATCGGTATAAAACTTGGTCTTTTGCTGAAAAGAACCACCTTGCACATCAATTTTTCCCAACCACTCATTCCAAATACGCTCGGACGCACTCTTAACTTGATCAAAATCCCAATGTTTACATTCCCGCTCTATATTCTCACGGGCATTTTCCTCACTCACATAAGAGATAGCGGTCTTCAACAACAGCTCATCACCAGCCTTAAAAGATCCAAAACAAGCTTCTACGCCAGAAGAAGGAGATTGTTTAAAAGAAGACTTAGGCACGGTAATTAATTCTGGAGAACCTATCAAACTATTGATATCCGTTTCCTTTCTATCTCCAACCCAACCGTTCAAAGCATCCATAGGTTTATCAAATTGAACAACAAAATAAACTTTAGCCACATCGACACCTCCCCATACACGACCAGCCGTATCAAAATATCCGGAGATCTCTGTATCATTCACCTTTGTCACATGAGCGTTCAACAAAGTAGAAGTAGCTATATGACCTCCCAGATTTACCAAGACCTTCGCCAAACCATCTTGCGTATACGTAAAACGATAAAGTCCTACCCTATCCGTAACCGTCTGTTCTACCCATATTTTATAAGTATCCAAGAACAAACGGTGATAACCAGGTTGGACAATCTCATCATCATGAGAAAAAGAAGAACGCCAAACCTTATCTCCTCTGCAAACATCTACCTCATCTTTCACCGGCATCAAAGACAATCCTGAAATCATCCAATTATGAATTTGAGGGAAGCCTAAAACCTTAGTAGAATTATAATTATAACCTCCTCCTCCTTGATTGATATTGCGGGTTAATGGAGCGGAACTTATCATACCGAAAGGCAAACTTCCGGTCACAAAGAAAAAATATCGACCTTTAGCGGTCTCGACATAAGGATTCACCCAAGAGATATAATCCGGATAAGACTCAGGAGCAGGATACACCTCTATCTCAGACAGCCCTAAATCTTGTCCTTCTCCATCCGTCATTTGAAAACGAATCCATTCCGTCTTCCGAGTATCAAATTCAACCACCCTTGGCGCTCCATCATTGGGAATCAAATTAACCGTTACCGAACTACCGTCACTAAAGAACAAGGTACCCGCAGCACAATGGCTTCGCTCATCCACCCGATCGTATAAAATAACCTTATTCGTATAAATCGCATGATCCCAATCTAATTGTATCCAAGGATACGGATACACCCGACCACGCGCATCCAATTTTGTCTTGGCTACCCATTCTCCCTTTCCGGAAATACGAATCACCTGATCTATCACATACTTACCTTCCTGCTCTTGGCTCAAGGCAGACGAACAGGAAACTTTAGCTTGATAAGCGACATTATGAGGGGTTGCCCATAACTCATAACAGGTAGTCAAACACAATAGATATAAAATAACTCCTAGCTGCTTCATATTTTTTATTACATCGTGAAAAAGCGGTGCATCAAATGGATATTAAACTATTTGACACACCGCCTTTTCTTTCATTTAATTTATCAATAACCCGGATTCTGTTTCATTACTTCCGTACCACAAATATCAATCATAGACTGAGGTATCGGGAAATACTCATGCTTACCTTTTACGAAATGAGCATTTTGCAAGTGGGAACGGAACACTTTCTCTTTGGCGATATAAGCTTGATAACTTCATCCGCGACACCCCAACGCACCAAATCAAAGAAACGAATTCCCTCATGCGCCATCTCCAAACGTCTCTCCATACGTAACGCTTGCACGGCTTCATTTTTTGATTTAAAAGGCTCATCATAAACCCCTACCTTATAATTAGCAGCATCTTGTGATTGATCCATTGTCTTGACATGCTGAGTATTTTTCGCACGCTCTCTAATCATATTGATATACTTACGCCCAGTCTCTAAATCACCTGTCTCAATAGCAGCCTCAGCTCTCCACAATAACAAATCCGCATAACGAATCACATAGAAATTCAAAGCATTCACATAAGGCCATATCGGCGAATAATAAGTAGAATTCAATGAAACCAAACGCTTCTTCGGGCTATACGGGCCATACACACTAGCCTCTCTAGGAGTCCAATCATACAATTGTACATCCATAAACGGTATATTTGGTCTAGCTAATGTATGATCCAAACGAACATCTACATAGTCATTCTCTGACACATCTTTACCATCATTATAAGGCAAGCTTTAACATCCGTTTTATAAGCATTTACCAAATTTTGAGTCGGCCGCAAAAAGCCATATACAGGATAAGGACCTCCCGGAGGCAACAAGCGATCGCCATAACTTCCGTTCTCATTATTGGGAGAACCATCATTAATGGACAGCTGGATCGCAAAGATAATCTCCGAGCAATTATCATTTTCAGGCAAGAACACATTCCGGAAATCAGGGAATAGCTCATATTTTCCAGATTGAATCACCTCATCACAAGCTTCCAAACATTCTTTCCACTTGGACTGATATAAATAAACCTTTGCCATATAAGCTCTAGCTGCCATTTTAGTAGGCCGGCCATAATCCGCTTGGCTCTCCGGCAATACTTTATAAGCAGCAGAGAACTCTTCTAAAATCTTCTCCCACAATTGATCGGATGAAAACTCGATATTCGATTTCTTATTGTATTCATTTGGATCCACCAACGTTTCATCGATCCAAGGAATCTGATTATAAATGATTTTTAAGTTGAAATAATAATGCCCCCTCAAAAAGCGCATCTCAGCTAAACGCTGTTCCTTGTTTTTAACCTCACTACCATTCAATAAACGAATCGCTTGGTTACAACGTTTTATTCCCTCATAAAGAGCAGCCCATCGAGCTTCAAAGTCAATCCCTGTGGGATTCGCATTAAAGATCTCCATCAAATGGATTTGGTTCTGTCACCGGTACCGCCGCCACCTTTATACGCATCGTCAGAGACAACATCCCCGAACTGCCAGTTTGAGCAACCGGAATTAATCGCATCAGAGGCATAATACCCATCCAACACAGCATATGCACCGGTCACGATACCCTCTATATTTTCCTCACTCTCTACCTGTCCGGGCAAGAACTCACCCACAGGCTCCTCAGAAAGGAATGAGTCCGCACAAGAACACATCATCAACGCTGATGCCGCAAAATAAAATATCTTTTTCATTGTATATATCTCTTTTTATGTTAAAAACTAACGTTAACCCCTAAAGTAAATGTTCTTGGTAATGGATACACTCCACGATCCACCCCCATATCCAAATTACGATTCTCAGAAGAATAACTCTGCAAACCAACCTCCGGATCAATACCTTCATATCCCGTTATGGTAAACAAGTTCTGTCCTTGCAAATAAATATACGTACGTTTCAACTTCAACTTAGATGCTACTTTATCCGGTAGTGTATACCCCACCTTTAAGTTCTTTAAACGGACAAAAGAGGCATTATGGATATAATAGGTAGAAGGACGAATATTATTATTCGGATCATCCAATGTGACACGAGGTATATCCGTATCCGTATTATCCGGACGCCAAGCATCCAAGATCGTAGAATTTTTATTATATTGAGCCTGGTTATAAAACTCACCCAAATAATTCGTCAAATTATAGACCTCATTACCAAATACACCTTGGAAGAAGGCACTAACATCAAAGTTTTTATAATTGAAACCCAACGTCAACCCCATGCTACAATCAGGCAACGGATTTCCCTTGAAATCGCGGTCATCACTATTGATAACGCCATCTCCATTCAAATCCTTGAAGCGAATATCACCCGGTTTCGCATTCGGTTGTAATAACTCACCTCTATCATTCTTATAGTTTTGGATCTCCGCATCGCTTTGGAACAGACCATCAGCCTCATACACGAAGAAGGATCCGATCGGTTGTCCTACCGCTGAACGAGAAGTCTCTTGATCGAAATTACGTCCGTGAAGTTCACTACTGGAAAGACCTATATAATCCACCCCATTCAGTTCGGTCATTTTATTCTTGATAACAGAGAAGTTATATGCGACAGAGAAACCAAAATCCTGATTGATTTGCTTTTGATAATTTATCTCCATCTCAAAACCTTTGTTGTTCATCTTACCTACATTATCCCAAACAGTCATATTTGTTCCCCCGATCGAGCAGGTAAGGCTCTACGCCACAATAAGTCCTTGGTATCTTTATTAAAATAGTCCAAAGTCAAATTCAAGTCACCATTCAAAAAACCCAAATCCACACCGACATTCGTTTGTGTGGTTGTCTCCCATTTCAAATTAACGTTTCCGTTTCGAGTCTGCACCAATCCTAGATCTACACCACTTTGATTTCCATCAATCGGGTAATTCGAGTTCGTAGAATTACTCTTATATGAGTCAATCGTCGCATACGACGGAACATCCGAGTTTCCATTCTGTCCCCAACCAACGCGTACTTTCAAATTACTAATTGCCTCAACATCAAAAAACGGCTCATTACTAATGCGCCATCCAACTGATGCCGCAGGGAAATTACCCCATTTGTTATTACCTAAACGAGATGAACCATCCCGACGCAAAGTAAACGCCACCAAATACCGATCATGATAATTATAATCGAGCTTACCGAAATAAGAGACCATACTATACTCCGTAGCAGCACCCGAGTTCTTCTGGGTTCCTACATCTCCCGCATCTAAAAAACGGAAGTTAGGATCGTCTGACGGAAAACCGTCTCTTGAAGCTGTAAAATACTCATATCTATTTCTCAAAGACTCCATACCTAATAAGGCATTGATCGTATGGTCGCCAAATGTCTTATTATAAGTCAAGGTATTCGTGAATACCCAGTTAAAATTCCAAGCATTTCGGTTGGATAAACTACTTAATTTCTCCGAGGCATTCAACTCATCATATTTTGGACTGAAAGAACGTCTATACAGATTATTGTAATCAACACCAAAAGAGGTCTTAAACATAAGCCCATCGAACAAATGCAACTCGGCATACAAATTACCTACCAAACGGCTCTTCTTATCTTGATTATCCTTGTTCCTATACAATTTACCCATAGGATTCGGAATATCCGAGAATACATTTCCGGCATACTCATCTTCCAGATTTTTCACGGGCGTGATAGACTGGAATTTATAAGCCTCATACAAAGTTCCTCCCAAGGCGGCATTGTTAGAGACACTAGTTCCCCAAGAATGAGAAAGAGAGATATTTTCTCCTATACGGAATGATCATCAAACAATTTATACTCGGAATTAAAACGACCACTCACACGCTTAAAATCGCTAAACTTAACCAATCCCTGCTGATCATAGTATCCCAACGAGAATAATTGATTAGATTTTTTATCCGCTTTCGTAAAAGAGAGATTATAAGACTGTACTACGGCCGCACGTAAAATCTCATCGACCCAATCCACGTCATCGGAAGGGATTAAATGATCACTATCCAAATATTCAGGAACAACTGCCTGATCACCATTTCCGTAGATATCATGCGAAGGAGTTTTTCCATCATTTTTCATTGCCTGCCACAACATATCGCCAAACTGTTGCGCATTCAACATCCTCAATTGTTTCGCCGCTTTTTGTACACCAAAGTAAGCATCTAAATTGACATTAAATTCACCCTCTTTTCCTCTTTTTGTATTGATGATAACGACACCATTAGCGGCACGAGCTCCATAGATAGAGGCAGAGGAAGCATCCTTCAACACCTGCATAGATTCGATATCGTTTGGATTCAAGAAATTGATACCACCATCCACAGGAATACCATCAATGATATAAAGCGGATCATTGTTACGGATCGTACTGAAACCGCGAATACGCACCGCAACTCCTCCACCCGGCATATTATCCGGCATCACGTTCACTCCTGAGAGCTTGCCCTGCATCATTTGGTCTACGCTAGAAACCGGTGTATCTTTCAAATCATCGATCTTCAAGACCGAAACCGCGCCTGTAAGATCTTTTTTACGGGATACACCATAACCTACGACCACAACCTCATCCAAGTTTTGTGAGTCCTCTTTCAACGAAATAGTCAAATCTGTCTTTGATCCGGGTACTAATTCCGTTGATAAATAACCAATATAAGAAACAACCAATACAGCATTATCCGGAACTTCCAGCGTGAAACGCCCATCAATATCTGTAATCGTACCAACAGTCGTTCCTTTCACCAATACATTTGCGCCAATTACCGGTTCTTGGTTCGAATCCAATACGACTCCTTGTACCGTATGTCCTTGTTGCTGCGCCAAAGGAATAGATTCTAATTTATGCGATAAGATAATCTGCTTATCCACAATCTTGTAATCGACATTCATGTTATCGAAGACCCGGGATAAAACCAAATTAATATCCTTATTATTGGCCTCTAAATTAACAACACGGCTCACATCCAAAACATGATCCGCATACAAGAATGAATAACCCGTTTCCTCCTCTATCCGATCGATCGCTTGCTCCAACGTAGCGTTTTTCAACGACAAGGAAAGTGTTGTTGTCTGTGAATAAGAGGTACCTGCATATAACTGGAAGGCAGTCAAGAATGTAAATGCCGTACCAAGATTTAAGATACGATTCGATTGAGGTAAATACCGAGTAAGATTCCTCTTACGTAAATGAAATGCACTCATAAGCATGTAGATTTAGTGATTACACAAAATTTATTTTGAAATGATTTTTTATCGTTGATAAACATCTATCCTCTGCCGGACAAACGTGGAATCCGAATGAGAGGAAAGTTGTCGGGCAGACCATTCAATAGGGGCAGTCTGTTTTAGATAATCCAATATTTGCTCCAAGGTCTCATTTGTGAAAGTCGCACGGTATTTATACTCCGCATTCGAGTTCTTATGCAGTACGATCTCCACATTATATCGTTTTTCCAGTCGCTTTAGTACCTTCTCTAAAGGAGTATTTCGAAATACCATCCGCCCCTTTCTCCAATCCATCTTCTCATCCAAATTGACAGCAGAAACACGGAACACACCGCTTTCCTTATTAAGCACGACCTGTTTGTTCGGTTCCAAGCGGATCCGTTCATCGTTCCGGATAACATCGATCTTTCCTTTTTCCAGCACAGCCTCGATAAAAGGTTCATCGTCATAGGCATTCACATTGAACTTCGTTCCATACGCTATTACCCGCAATCCCTCAGAGGTAGACACACTAAAAGGATGTTCCGGATCGGCTTCAACTTCAAAATAGCCCTCACCAAAGAGCTGAACTTACGTTCTTTCTCATCAAAGACCGATGGATAAACCAAGCGGCTGCCGGCATTCAACCAAACAACAGATTGATCAGGTAACACCAAACGGGTAATTGTACCAGGCATGGAACTAATCTCCGCAAAAACCACAGATGCCCCCGTCTTAACATTCCTACCTGTGGTATAATATAAATAAGAAAAAAATAACGAGGATATGAGCAACGGTACTACAAGAATAGCTGCGGCACGGGTAAAAAACAACGAAAACATCCTCATAGAGGCTTTCCGCTTAGCACGACGTTCCATGCTTTGCCAAGCCTTATGCACATCTATCGCTTGGTATTCTAGCATATCCTCAGACAGAGCTTTAATCTTCTCAATCTGCCGTAATGTACTTTTTTCGTCTCCGCTTTCTCGCATATATGATTGTCTTTTTCTATATAGACACAGTCAAAACAAAAACACGACAGCAAAACGACTTTTTTATATTTTTCTTCCTCTTGTACCCCACAATAAAGCAAGGAAATCACCTAAGCAGGTATTGCCCAACACGTATATATGTGTGGGCCCTCCTCACCAATTGCACAAAAAGCAAGGATTTTAGCTTGTGAAACAAAGGGGAATATATTCTAAAAATATATACATTTGTCCCATTATGGAAAGAAATCCAACAATGACTGATATCGATTTCCTTTTACGGCAAATCACGACCGAGGATAATAAGCTCTCCTTCCAACGTTTATTTGAGTTATATTATCCGGCTCTTTGCATATATACCAAACGTTTTATCTCTGACCGGGAAACGAGAGAAGATATCGTACAGGAAGTTTTTTCCTCCATCTGGGAAAATCGTAAACGCATCGTAATAAGAACTTCCGCGCGCAATTATCTCATCACAGCTACCAAGAACCACAGTCTCAACTATCTGCAACGCAATCACGAAGAATATGTAGACCAGTTCTCTCAAGAGCAAATCCCTATCTATGCGGAAAGTGGCGAGGAGCTTTATACTTGGGAAGAATTACAAACCCTACTTCGAGAGGCACTTGCTAAATTACCTGAAAACTATCGATATGTATTCGAGAAGAATCGCTTTGAGAATAAGAGTTACGGCGAGATCGCGGAGGATATGCAAATATCCATACGGACAGTAGAAAGATATAAAAATAAGGCGATTGAAATATTAAAGACAGAGTTGAAAGACTACTTGCCCCTGTTCATTGGTTGGCTATTTTAACAAAAACTTCCGGAAATACCCACATACCTCCGGAAGTTTCTCGTCCTCAATTTATTGTTGCTCCAACCAAACCTTCACCCTTCAAGTAAGATCTGGTTCTCATCAGACTTCTGGGTAGAGAGCCGTAGATAAGTCTCATCCAAGCCCCGGAAATTCGAAGCGTCACGGATCAAGATTCCGTAATTATCTAAAAGGAATTGCTTTAAATCAGCGGCCGTGCCCTTCTTCAAACGGACAAGGAAGAAAGTAGTAGAGGTCGGGATTACCTCCAAGCCATCCAATTTACTTAATTGGTAAATAAAATCCGCGGTCTCACGCTGCCATTTACGGATCGGCAACGTAAATTGCGCCGGATGAATCAAGATATATTTACTTGCTCGATAGCGATAGCATTTACCGACCAAGGTATGATATACTTGTTCACTTTCTCCGCGATCTCCGGAGAAGCGACCAGATAACCGATACGCAAGCCGGGGATATTATAAGCCTTCGAGATAGACTGGACAAGGATTAAGTTCTTATGCGTTTTCACGTCACTCGGCTTTAGCATGTCTTCCGTCGTAAAAGCCACGTATGCCTGATCAATAATGAAGGTAGTCTGCGGATTCGCCGAGATCAAACGGAGAAGCTCCGTACGGTGGATCAGCTTTCCATCCGGATTATTCGGATTACAAATCCAACAGAAATCCTGTCCCTCCAAGGATAACTCTGATAAATCGTCCGATGTCGGGAAGAAAGAGATCTCATGCTCATGCAAACGGCAAGCGTCCTCATATTCAGAGAAAGAAGGAATAGCGATCATGGATTTCGCACCTCGCCAAGCTTGCGCTAACAAATAAAAAGCGGTGATCGAACCATTCGTCACTACGATATTCTCCTCCTTGATCTCATACCGGCGGGCCAACAATCTTTTCAAAGTTGCGGCATCCGGCTCCGGATAACGAGTCAACTTTTCAAAATGCTCGATCAAATGTTCCTTCAGTTTATCTAAATTAGCTCCGTGCCACACATTCGAGCTAAAGTTTATCTTTACCTCGTTCTTTGCGTTATAAAAATCATCACCGTGTCCGTATAACATATACCTGCTTTTTAATTAATACCTATCTGTTAAAACTGTCACAAAATTACGAATCTTTTTGGCTTTTCCTATCAATCGCCTTATAGATCGCATCCTGTATGCGAGTACGTATATCAAGCATCCCAGTTTATTATTTGCCCGGCTAGGATTCACCCGGTTACTCAAAAATATATAAATAAGCTGGTTATCCGGATCTATCCAAAAACAAGTACCCGTAAATCCTGTATGTCCATAGACCGAGGCGGGAGCCAAAGCCCCACAAGGCGAGGCTTTCGGATTACCAATCACCGGCTTATCAAATCCTAGCCTCTACGGCAAGTCGGGCTCTTGCTTTGTGTAAACAAACGGCTGGTTTCCAAAGAAAGATAGCGCTCGCCGCCATAAGTCCCTTGGTTTAGCATCAATTGGAGCACCTTCGCCAGATCATTCGCGTTCGAAAATAATCCAGCGTTTCCAGAAACACCCCCTTGAAAAGCGGCCGCTCATCATGCACATATCCGCAAAGCAATTGACGGCGGACAAACCCATCTTGTTCCGTAGGTACAATTTGCAAGGTGTCCATTCGCTTCAACGGATTATAAGTGGTATGCCAAGCCCCTAACCCGCTGTAGAAATCATCCCGAAGAAGCTGGTCCATCGGAGATTTCATCAGATTTTCCACCATCATTTTCAGCATAATGAAATTCACGCAACTATATACGTACCTACTCTCGTACCAAACGGGATTTCTTGATATCTTGCAAGATCGTATCCTTGAAGGAATCGCTCACATAGAAATTACGAGCCACCTCGGTCGTAAATCCGGGTTTCCGGGTATCCGAAACTACATCCGGAAGATATTTAAAATCATTCCGGACATACGTTTTAGCGTCAAAACGAACCGGATGCGTAGCGTTCTTCGCCGAACTATATAAACTGCCTTTATAACTATCCTTATCAATAGCATCCAGATAGAAATTAATAGTTGGAGTCACTCCCGATTGATGGTATAGTAACTCTTTTATCGATAAATCCTTTTTATTAGACTCTTTCAACTCCGGTATAAAATCGGAGATCTTATTGTTCAAGGTGAATTTCTTCTCATCATACGCTTTCATGACCGCCAATAAAGTTCCCGCCGCCTTCGACGCCGAGGCCAAGTCATAGACCGATGACTCCGTGACCGGCTGCCTACTTTCGTAATCAAAATAACCGAACGATTTATTATAGATAATCACGCCGTCCTTCGCCACCAGCACTTGGCATCCAGGATAAGCCTTCTCATCCAATCCCTCTTTAACGATCGACTCAATTACATCCAGACGGTCCGGATTCGCTCCCACCTCTTCCGGCTGATGATACCCCAAGCGAGTCTTTTCCGTAAAAATACCAGTACCCGCATAATACAAGCCCGGAATCGAAACCGGAAGTTTCCCTTTCGCCGCAATACCACCGAATATCACTTGGGCCGCATATTCCTGCGCTAAGGGAGTGCCCTCGTAAGCCAACACGACCGCCTTCGCCTTCTCGATCGACTTCTTATATTCCTTACAAGCATATGGTAAGGTAAAGAAAGCATAGACCAACTCTTTCTTCGCGGCCAACTGCCTCAACGCTAAACTCTCGGGAATGCGAATCGTATGTACGCCACAAATGATCACGTCGTATTTTTGCAATTTATTATAAACCTGCTGGACTTGGGCAGCCGTAGAACGCCGTCCGATGCTAAAGCAAGCGATCGAATCATATTCGCCCAGCATTTTCTGGAATTCATTACCAACCCCGTCTCCAATCGAGAGTGCCGCGATCTTTTTCTTATTCAACTGTTTAAGAGGTAAGATCGTATCCTCATTCTTCAAAACGGTAATAGCCTCCGAATTCAACTTCGCCGCCATCCATGCCGCATGCGGAGAGTTCAAACGTTTCGATAAGCCTTTTGTTTCGACCGGCTTATAGGCATTCAATCCAGCGATATATTTGTACCTTAATATTTTCAAGCACTTGGCCTCGATCGCTTCCAGATCCAATACCCCTTCCTCGATAGCCTCTTTCACGGCCGTAAAATCATTGATTGGAGCGGCCGGAGCGAGCAAGATATCATTCCCCGCAAGCAAAGCCTTCACCGAAGGATTATCCGTTTTCTTTGTGGAAGCCCCTTTCATCGCTAAAGCATCCGTAAAGCACAGACCTTGAAAACCGAGTTCTTTCTGTAATAGATCCGTCACTACCGCCTTGGAGAAAGAAGCCGGCTTATGACTTTTATCCAAAGCTGGAACGTAAAGATGTCCCGTCATTATCCCGCCGAACCCATCATATATATAACGTTTAAAAGGAAGAAGTTCCACGCTATCCAAGCGGGCCCGGTTATGGCGCACAACGGGTAATGTCTCGTGCGAGTCCTCGGAAGTATCTCCATGTCCGGGGAAATGTTTGGAGACAGACAAGATGCCCGTACTTTCCAATCCTCTTGCGTAAGCGATACCCTTCTCCGCCACAGCCTCCGGATTCTCGCCAAACGAACGCAGGCCGATCACGGGATTATCCACATTGCTATTCACGTCCATATCCGGAGCGAAATTTATATGAATTCCCATTTCCCGGCACTGCGTCCCACCTCTTTTCCATATTCCTCGATCAAGGCATTGTCCTCGATAGCGCCTAGCATCATGTTTTTCGGGAAACGGGTGGTTCCGCTCAATCGCATGGAAAGTCCCCACTCCCCATCCAAAGAGACCAACATCGGAATCCGGGAAGCCTTTTGCAAACGATTGGTCACCTCCGCCTGCGTCACCGGATCCCCTTTATGGAATAAGATGCCCCCGATCTTGATATCGTTCACGTAACGCATGAGCCGTTGCATATTCCGGTTATCGGATTTAGGATTCGCTATAACCATAAATAACTGCCCGATCCGTTCATCATAACTCATAGCGTCAAACACGGAATCAACCCAATGATTCATCTTTTCCTGATCCACCGCACGATAAAGGTTCGGGACTGTTTGCGCCCCACTCGATAAAAGAGAAATACAACACAAAAGCAAGATACCAATCTGTCTCATCACAACATTATCATTATTACTCTCCAAAAATAAGAAAATATCGCAATAGTAACGTGAATTGTGATAGGGGTTTTTACTATCTTTCCTGTCTCGTAATAAAAATGAAGTACTTCATGAAGCTAATACTACTCATAATCTTGATTATCTTCGGCTTTCAATCAAGCGCTTGGGGACAAGCGCCGACTCTCAGTATCGAGCTAAACAAGAGCCGATCCAAGAAATCATGAAAAAAATAGAGCATCAAACAGGCATGACATTCTCCTACGATCCTTCTATTCTCAAAGGCATTTCCCGGATTACATTCAAATCTGATAACCAATCCATATCGGAATGCCTTACCCGGCTATTCCAAAAGCTCCCTCTGTCTTATCAGATAAACGGTACCCACATCATCTTGAAGAAACGCCCCCGCTCAGTAACCATCAGCGGATTCGTACGGGATAAAGCGACTACGGAGTATCTAATCGGGGCCTCCGTTTATGACTCCCGCACACAAAGGGGCACGGCTACCAATAACCACGGTTTCTTCAGTCTAACCTTACCGGTCGGGGTAGTCCGTCTGGAGACTTCCTACATCGGATACGGACGTTTCTCACATACATTCCAACCGCTCGAACGGGATACCGTGATGGAAATTCTGCTGGAAAGCGGTGAGGCATTGGCCGAAGTTGTCGTTACCGGTAGTAATGACACACAAAACCCGATACAAGCCCCTCAGATGGGAACGATTAAAATAACCCGGAAGATGATCAAGACCATCCCGACCTTATTCGGTGAGGCCGATGTGATCAAAGCCCTGCAAACCCAACCCGGCGTATCAGTCGGAACGGAAGGATTAGCGGGATGTATGTCCGTGGGGGGAATGGAGACGAGAACCTGTATATGATAGACGGAATCCAACTGTATCAGGTCAATCATCTCGGAGGACTTTTCTCCGCTTTCAACGCCGAGGCTTTGAAAGATGTGGATTTTTATAAATCCGCTTTCCCCGCCCGCTATGGGGGAAGGCTTTCCAGCGTAGTGGATGTGCATACTAAAGATGGCAATATGAAAGTGTACCATGGTAGCGCCATGCTGGGATTGACCTCCGGTAACTTAAATTTCGAAGGGCCGATCATTAAAGACCGGACTTCGTTCAACGCCTCCTTCCGTCGCTCTTGGCTGGATGCCTTGTCCGCACCGGGTTTGGCGATCTACAATAAAATTCAGAAAAAGAATGGGGAGAAATTCAGCGCACGCTATGCTTTTACCGATCTGAACCTAAAAGTAAACCACCATATCAATGACCGGAGCCAAGCTTACGTTAATTTCTATTTCGGACAGGATTTCCTAAAAGGAGGAAGTTCCGAGTTCTCCGTAGGTGATGATATAACCCCTTTCGAGAACAAGGACTTTGGAAAGATGCGCTGGGGTAACATCGCATTATCTTCCGGCTGGTCGTATGTGTTTAACAACAAGATGTTCGGTACCGTCACCTTGGCTTATTCCCATTATCAATCCAAACTAAAACAAGAGACTTCACAATACTACGGAACCGAGGGTGACAAAGATTATTCTTCACGTTTTATCGAGACCTCAACCCGAAACGGTATCAATGATTTCGGAGTCCATGCGAACTTCGACTATATTCCTACCCCGGCACATCATATCCGTTATGGCACCGACTATCTTTACCATCGTTTCAGCCCGGAATATATCGAGGAAAAGACCTCCGAGAATTTGTCTCCGACCAAACGAACTACCGGAGACGAGCGCCTTTCAGCGAATGAGTTGGCTGTTTTCGCCGAAGATGACTGGGCGATATCTCCCATTGTCCGGGTTAACGCCGGATTACGCCTGAACATGTATAATATACAAAAGAAGACATATGTCTCCTTAGACCCTCGTTTATCCGTACGCTTCCTGCTCACGAGGAATCTAAGCCTTAAGACCTCATACGCCCGGATGAATCAATACGTACATCAGATCAGCGAAAGTTATATGAGTCTCCCTACCGATATGTGGATGCCGGTCAGCAAGAAGCTGAAGCCATTGGAGAGTGATCAAGTATCCGTCGGCGCTTATTACAATTTACACAAAGACTATTCCTTCTCGGTGGAAGGTTATCATAAATGGATGAATCACCTACTGGATTATAAAGATGGTTACAACTTCTTACCCTCGTTCGTCGGTTGGGAGGAGAAACTGGCCGCCGGTAAGGGGTGGGCCTACGGAGCGGAGTTTATCGCCCGGAAAGAGACGGGGCGTATAACAGGATGGATCGGATACGGACTCATGTGGAGCGACCGGCAGTTCGACGAGATTAATGATGGCAAACGTTTCCCCGCGAAATACGATAACCGCCATAAGCTGAATATCCTCGCAAACTGGAAGATCAACGAGAAATTGGAACTAACAGGAAGCTGGACTTTCATGACCGGAAACCGGGTTACGGTGGCATTCGAGAATTACGAGGATTTGGGCCTCACTCCTGTCCCTCCGCTCTTACCGGAAGGAGGCTTGGACTATTTCACGGAGCGTAATAACGTACGTCTCCCCGCTTACCACCGCTTAGATCTGGGGATTAATATTTATCGACCTAAAAAGAACGGCCATCTCGGTATCTGGAATATCAGCGTATATAACGCTTATTGCCAGATGAACCCGATAACTATCCATAAGCGGTCTTGGATAAACTATAGCCATTATTTCGAGACGTTATCGCTCTTACCGATCATTCCGTCTATATCATATACTTATAAATTCTAAAGAACATGAAACCTATATTCTATTTATCAATCTTATTATCCAGCATGCTCCTAACCTCCTGTTACAGGAAGTTTGACCTAGAGGAATATCGTACTACACCAAAATGGTGATCAACTCGGCCTTCTCGCCAGATACAGTCGTAATGGCCAGCATATCCCGCACATGGTTTCACTCAGAGAGCAAGCCGGACGTAACGATTCGAAACGCCAAGGTGGAATTATACATAGACGGGATCTTCAAGGAGGAGATGCCTTGGAAAGAATATTCCTATTGGAAATCTTCTCGTTGGCTCGGAGAGGATCGAGGTGGATGGGTAACAGATACGCTTTATATATCGAATACGGTTCCACAGCCCGGACAAACCGTAAAGATAGTAGCTTCTACCCCGGAATATGGAACAGCCTCGGCGGAAGATAAGATTCCTTCCAAGACCGAAATCAAAGGCCTGCGCATAATTCCCCGTAAAGAAGCTACCGGCAACGGCGGTACCCTTGTCGATGGAGATGGGAATATCTCCTACATAGAAGAAAACGATGTACTTATCTATCAAATCACTTTCCAAGATACCCCGGGTAAATCAAATTACTATTCTCTACAGATATGGGGAGATGACGACCATCTTGGTGTCCTGTTGGACTTCTCCGTAGATCCCGTATTCACGCAGCAACAAGGTATCTTGGATGAGGTTTTCGGCTCCTCGATGGTAAATTGGCGGGGACGGGTATTTTCCGACGAGCTGTTCGACGGGAAGGAATACACGTTGCAAGTAAAAGAACAACTTAGGTCCAATACTAAATATTATACCAAACGCCATATTCGTTTATATTCCCTGTCCGAACCCTATTACCAATATCTGCTATCTTTACAAAACATCGAGAATGAAGGTATCATGGGCGGACTTACGAATGTAGGTCTGGCCGAGCCAGTCCGGATCTACAGCAATGTGGAAGGAGGAACGGGAATCGCTGGTGGATGTCAATGGTTTGAATCTTGGTAGACATAAAAGATTTGATCAAATAGCGAGCAAAAAAGCATCTATCTATTGCGAATCAAATATTTATTTCGTTACTTTGCACCCGCTTTACGTAATCTCTGTCGGGAAATGTAGCCCGTTAAATTGCGTTTCATTATAAAATTACAATTAAAAAGCTATAAACAATGGATTTAATTAAGATTGCAGAAGAAGCGTTCGCTACGAAGAAGGAACATCCTTCATTTAAGAGTGGTGACACAATCACGGTAGCTTACCGTATCAAAGAGGGTAACAAAGAGCGTATCCAGCAGTATCGCGGTGTTGTTATCCGTATCTCCGGTCACGGCGACAAAAAACGTTTCACAGTTCGTAAGATGTCTGAGAACGTAGGTGTAGAGAGAATTTTCCCGATCGAATCTCCGTTTATCGAAAGCATCACGGTTAACAAAGTCGGTAAAGTACGTCGTGCTAAATTGTACTACTTGCGTGCCCTTACCGGTAAGAAAGCAAGAATCAAAGAAAAAAGAGTCTAATCTCTCCGATTCTATTGCCATACGAAAAGCCATCCAGCGGAATGCCGGATGGCTTTTTGTTTATCGTTTCTTACAATGCCCATCGTAAGCATCTAACAATGCCCATTCAAAGGAGCTTACGATGGGCATTATAAGAACCTTAGAATGGGCATTGAAAGAAATCATATATCCAAATCGCGCCACGGACTACCGTCCGGAGGATAATTTACAGACGATACGAGTACCATCCGTTGCCTCGATAACGAGAAGTAAGGGGCTACGTATGGATAAGCGATAGATATCACCTTGTTCCATTTGGCCGTTAGTACCTAATAAGTCCCCCTCGAACGAATAAACCATCAATCTACGAATCGCTTGGCGAGCAGTCACGCAGAGTTGGTTCCCGGAGAAAGCGATCGTGACTAGTTCCTCTCTAGCGATCGTCTCATTGGCTACCGTACCTTTGGTATACACCGCACGAATAGCGGGCAAGGCCGCACGTAGGATATTGACATCAAAATCATAATTCAACGCTTTCGACAATAACTGATCTAGCAAGTACCATCCCATAAAAGTATGGTCTACGATCGGTTCAGCCTTCAAGTTAATGACATCACCTCGATAGCGAGTCACTTCCGCCCAACCGTTCTCTCCACCCTCTACTTCCAAGTCAACGGGTAATTCCCGGAATTTAGCCTCTAGCTACCCATATCTTTACCGATCAAGATCTCATGGCTCATCTCCGCTCCGGGATAAACACGCCATCCAAATACCAACCTTCAAAAGCATAACCCGGTTTCGGCATCGCGATGATCTCGACCGTTTGGCCGGGAATGGCTTCGCCTATCACTTCCACCTCGCCGCCTTTCTCCGTAGATGAAGGATCATCCGGATTCGGCCCGGGTACGATCTCCACCTCATCCACCGGTGCCTCTCTCTTCTTGAAACGAGCCTCGATCGTAGTGGTTCGCTTACTAATAGTCAACGTATAAGAGATGTCGGTAGACAGGCACATACCCGCCTCATCATACCAGCCGATAAAGTCATAGTCTTTCGTAGGCGAGGCGATCACGGTCACCTCATCCCCTAACTCGTAGATACCGTTTCCGCTTTGCGATACATAGCCGGCCTCCGGATCGGAAGTGTTTACGTAAAGGCAATACCCGATCTCCGGCTCGATAGGACTTTGCGGCTTCCAGTCGTACACGGCCCGCAGGTACACATGCTTGCCCGGCATGGTGAAGCGATAGGTTGTCTCTTCCGATACATTCTTCCCATCGCTCTCCCAATGGTCGAACACATAATCGGGATAAGCATGGGCGATAAGTGTCACCTCTTTGCCATTCTCATAAATACCTTGGCCACTCTGTTCTACCCATCCGGCCATGGAAGGAGCGACGGTCGTAATCAGATTATAATAACCATCTCCCGGCTCCGATGGATTCTCCTTCGGGTTGAAACGTAGCTTGGCAATCAAGCAAGCGTTTTTCTCCGTAAAGGTGAAGGTATATTCCGAGAGGCCGGACAATTCTTCTCCATCAGCGGACTGCCAAGCCACAAACTCATAATCCGTATGCGGATAGGCCCGTACCGTTACTTCCGTACCCGTATCATAAATGCCGGAAGGATTCGTTTGCTCCAAATAAGCGGATCCGTGGGGATCCGTGGAGAGTAAGAGCGTTAGTTTCCCCGGCTCCGGTGGAGGAGTCGGATTGAACTCATCCTGCGCATAGACTTGCCCGATGATCCTCCGAGGAAGATCCAAAGAGACAAAATCATCGTAATAGATCGAAACAATCGTTTTCTCATAGCGATTACCATTTAATGGAACGAGTCTGACGCTCGCCCGCCTTGGTTGTCCATGTCATATAATAAATACCAGACTGAGGCAGGGCGATATGCACCTCGCCATCCGTCACCTTACCAGCGAAGTGGGTACGACCCACCGCATCGCATACGTTCAAAGTTTCCACATCACGCAAGCCGGATACGATCAACAAGCCTTCTCGCACGTTCCAGCGAATCGACGCATCGATTGCCTCAACAGAAGTCACCACATCGCTTCTCAGCTCAAAGCGGTCAGAGAGGGTTCCAGCCTCGGCCTCGAAGGTATAAGCCTCTTGGTTCAGGTCGCATACGGCACCCGTCTGCTTATCCACCAACTGAATACCTTTGCCAATATTCTCTTTCAATGAGATCGTATAGCTTCCCTTAGCAGGCAGGACACATCCAAGGCGTACCACGCCATCCGCTACCGGACGCTCATTGATAGCCAATCGATTCCCGTCTTTATCCAAACTATAGAAAGAGGCGGCATCCTTGTTCGGACTGCTGAACTTGGCGGCATCAAGGCCGATCTCATACTCCATCGAAGCCTCCTCGTTGAATACCACACGGGTACGGTCGCTTGCCTTCTTGCCTGCCAACAGCAGGTTGACAACTTGACGGTTATCCACACTACGTAACGCTGAAGCCGCTTGCGTTTCCCTCGGCAGGGCAGCCACACGACCCTCTGGATTGAACACTAAGTTGGAAGTCTTCTTTTGTACGAAGAAGGCCGTAAGCGGTGTCAGATAGACATCCTTATCATCCTGCGTATAATACTCGTAATTATTCAAATCGGGAGACCAAACCGTCACCGTAGCGTCCAATCCTTCAGCGAACAATCGCTCCACGCTATAATAGGCGGGATACGGATTCCCCACGAAGTTCCAATTGGCATTCATGGCATTATCCGAAGCGTAGGTATTCAACGGAATCGTCACGCTCGCCCGATTAAAGAGAGCTTTCATATCACCTGTCTTGGTCGTAAATCCATCGGCCATTCCATCGCCGCTATTGAATTGGATGATATATCCGTATTCGCCTTCAAGGTCTCCGCATCCGAAAGCTGTCGCCACGACTCGCCCACTCCCTTATCGGCACGAGACTTGCCATCGTATTCCCGTACGACAAAGCGAGCGTCGCTGCTTGTCAGCTTGATCTCGGACATCTTCAAGTCGTAGGGGAAGGATACGAAATGCCAATAACCACTCCATGCGTCCCAATTGAAAGAGATCTTCTCGGTCTGTATATCGGAATCCACCAACAAGGAGGCATCCCGATAGAAAGCGAAACTCTTAGGTCTCCATATCTCTTCTCCCTCAACTGTTAAGCTACCGCTATGCAAGATAACAGCAGGCCCATCTACCTTATTCTGATCATTTATCAGATGATCCTTCCAATCGTCAAAAACCATAAGTTCATTATAGAAACGAGCTTCCAACGATCGATCTGCGTCAGCCATCTTAAAGGTCAATTCGGGTTCTGTCGAGATCTTCTTTCCATTCTCGTACCAGCCATCGAAAAAAACATCTGTATTAGCAATCGCTTTCAAGGTTACCGTCTCTCCCGTCTCGTAAGCGCCACTGCCTTCTACCCTTCCAGCGTACTCACTATTTGTAGTAACTGTGATCAACTGCCCATATTCCACAATGTTATCACCAAATGGAGACCAGAAAGTGTTTGCTTTATAGGTATTCTTCAAGCCTTTCGGGACGTAAACTTCACAAGTGGTCTTGTCTACGGATTTGAAGACATCTGTTCCTTCTAAGTACACCATATCGGGGGACTTCAACTTGATGGAAGAAACCTTGGCGGAAGCGAAAGCCGAATTACCAATAGATCGTAATGTCCCGGGGAATGATAACGCACCGGTGATCGAACATTCACCGAACGCATTGCCACCTATATTATGCAAGGACGTATTCGAGAAGTCACGGAAGTGACACCTGTATTAGAAAAAGCAGAACTACCGATAGTCTCTAGTCCTTCCGGAAGTTTCAACGAAGCGGGCACGCATGAACTGGAGGAGAATGCAGAATAACCAATCACTTTCAAATGAGACAATAACGATAAATCAATCTTTTGCAAGCTGGAACAATCCGAGAACGCAGACTCCCCGATCTGTTCCACAGACTCGGCATATTCACTTTCCGCAATGCCGACAAATTAGAGAACGCATAACTACCTATCTCCTTTATAATATTCGGAAGGATAACTTCTCCTAAATAATACAGTTTAGGAACATTATAGCGATCTCCTCCAAATGCGAAATTCGGTAATCGATCCTCTTCCATCGTAGCCTTGTTCAAATCAGCCTTTTGCAATAGCTCTATTTGCTTAATGACCTCGAAGTCACTAGCGTTCATCGGGCCGATGATACGCAATTCTAAGATAGTAGCCAATGGAATATTCAGTTCCGTCAATTTCGCACCCAGCGAACCGGCCGCATCCAAGGTCACTACTACAGGATCCGCATCGATCTCTACAATCTTACTTCTTTCCAAAAAGCAGCCTCACGATAGGCATTAGCAAAACCTTTCGGTACATATACCAACGTATTCTCCAAACCGATCGATTGCGACAAACCTATCGGCTTCTCAGCCTTCATGATTACTTTCGCTCCTCTTCCCGAGAAAGATCCGTTATAAAAAGCCTCTCCTTTTATAGTCAACACAGATTCCGGGATCGTCAGTTCCATCAATGATTCGTTATAAGGAAACGAACGCTCGCCAAGCGTCTTCACCGTAGAAGGAATCGTATAAGCCTCATTCTTCTTTCCCGCCGGATAGAGTAATAAAGTAGCCTTGTCCACCACAAAAACGACTCCATCGATAGAGGTATAGAAACCGTTATTGATTACGACTTCCTCCAAAGAAGAACACCCTTCAAAAGCTGCTAGATTCAACGTATTCAAGGATACACAATTACTCAGATCTACTTTTTTCAGGCTTTGACAAGAACTAAACGTTCCCGAAGATATAACTGAGAGCTGTGTGCTTTTACTGAAATCGACGCTAGTGATATTACGACAACCAGAAAAGGCGTTTCTACCAATTGGGTGATTCCGGATGCAAAAGCGATATCACCAGCCAAGCTGAATTACTAAAAGCACTTTCGCCTATATCTTTTAAGGCTGTCAATTGAGAGAAATCAAAGTCGGATAGTTGGGAGCTAGAATAATTATTATTAAACGCTCCTTCTCCAATCGTAGTCAATGCTGTACATCCCGCCAAACCAACGCTCGTTAAATTCGAACAGTCGGAAAATACATAAGACTCCAAAGTTACCAATGCCGAACAATTAGACAAGTCTACTGTCCGCAAAGAGGAACAATATTGAAACGCATAGGATCCTATACTCGTCAACTTTCCGCAACCCGATAAATTAACCGCTTGTAAATTACTACAACGATAAAAGGCATTGCTCCCTATTCCAACTAAACTCGTACAGGCCGATAAATCAATATCCCGCAAACCGGAACATTCATAAAACACTCTATATCCTATTGATCGCAATTGAGTGGCTTTCGAGAAATCTATTTCCGTAAGGGTATTGCAACCCGAGAAAGCCTCTTGGTCTATCATTTCAAGGGCTTTCGGGAATATCACTGTCTGAAGTGTCAACTTATTTTGGAACGCCTCTCCCGGAATACTTTGAAGTTCTTCCCGCACACTCTCATTCCAACGTCCAACTTTCGGCAACTCCGTCACCCCACTCATATCCAAAACTTGGAGCATATTCATTTGCTCCTTCATCGTCTTAAAGTCCTCCGCTCTCAGTAGGCCATTTACTTTCAAGCTCGTTACCTTGCCCACATCCGCTCCTAGCTCGGATGCCAGCGTATTGGTAGAGGTCAGTGTTACCTCCTTCACCAATTGCGCATATACACTATTTATCCCAAGTCCTACGAGAAAAGCAAAAAGAAAGAAAAGTTTTTTCATACTCATTCTATTTGAATTAATAATTGATTTACCCTACAATCATCAACCGCTCCTTATCATCCACACAAAGAAAAAGCGCGAGGCTTAGCCATTGTCACCCACCTCTAGGTATCCCCATACCCTGCCCGGATAACAAACAGCAGCCCCACGCTTCATTATAGGATGCTCCTCTCGAAGTAACTATAACAAGCATGGGCGTCTGTTGTTATTATTCCCGGGCACGAAATTGGGGATTTCAGAAGTGGGAATAATATCTTTTAACGCCTTTTCCACGAAAACGAACCCGCCGAGCTTCCACTCTAACGGCTCGGTGCAAAGTACGGAATTTCCCATGAATCCCGCAAACATCCATGTGAATATTTAGAATTCCTCATCCAATTCATAAGGACAAAAGCCGAAACAAACCGAAACAAAGGTTTCTTGAACCCTATGTAAATTTCCGCACTACCTAATATATACTTCATTCAGCGACAGCGAACGTTCGTTCGGCGGCAGTGAATATATATTCGGCGACAGCGAATGATCGTTCGCCGCCGCCGAATGAAGAATACAAGCTTATTTTTTAGGGAATAAGAAGGCTATAAAGCAAGAATACAAACAATACCTTAAAACTATCGACAATAACTCTCTAAGCAGAGCGACAGCTCCCCTGTACATTCCTCGATAAGTGTCCTTTTGTATAGAAGGAACCGCACGCAAGTTAAGACACTAGCTCTGTTTATCCTGCAGCTCTCGTATGATTTCGTCAAGAATGTAGAGATCGCTTTTTAAAAGCAAATCTCCATTCCGTAATGTCAGGCATTTATAAGTATCACTATTATAAAAAAGGTCTAATGCTTTATCGGCAGAAATACGCAAACGAGACGCAAGCAGTTCGATAACTCCCCTATATTTACCCTGCATAACCGTATCAGCGCACCAGGGACAACAAGTGGAGCAGATGTTTTAGGTAAAAGAAACGCTTCCGTAAAGCAGAGGCAACGATCTATGATCTCTTGGTTAATTATGCAAATCTGGTTATTAGGCTCTTGATGGATAAGACGAGCCAAGGCCTCCTCGCGTGTATAATCCCCACGCATATAAAGGTCAATCGTACGAATCACACGGTCATCCGCTATACCTCCTTCTATCATGTCATAAGCTGACCACAAATTTCGACCTTGACGACAGGCCACTACAAAGTCTAACCAATCAGCATCATAAGTTTCGAAACATAAATAGCGATATGGCAAGACACGACAGACATCCATATCCAAAGAATAAACATTCAGCCAAGCCTCATCCTTATGACGTACCTCTGCTGTACGAAGTGCCCAACGAACTGCCTGTTCTTTCAAGTCCGTAACATAGAACCCGATTCCAAAATCCAGATTAGGCCGGCAAACCCCAGCCAAAGGCTCCTCTATGCGGCAAGTGGAACCATGATAAACCGTCAACATAGTGTTTTCCCTTTCTCTTCAATACTACGGAAGGGTTTATATCCGTCCGGGAGCCATTGAGGATCACGATAGTAAATATATTCTAGGATGGAGTCTACGATATATGATTTCCCTTGCGTATGCAAGGTATCGTAATAAGAGCGGATATAGCCATTGATCGCTCCTAGTTCCTTCAGTTTATTATATACATCCGAACCATAACGCCCTAATCGTTCCGCGGTACTCTCTATGCAATAAATCATAAATTCCAGTTGCTTCTCCTCTATAGTCATAACCCTATTCTTTTTCTGGTTATAGATAACAAAGTTAGCAAATACTTTCAGTTATACAAAGACATCAAAAGTCATTTTCGTAATATAACACTCCCTTCCCTATAGGAGATATACTTCAATACCTCACGTATGAATGTACAGTAACTTACTTCCGACTATTCAATATACCCGATTCATTATCTGAATTATACAACTTACGATCCACGGATTTGTATTTGCGACCGAAATCTAAGTGGTAAGAGAATCCGATCTCGAAGCCCGGATAAATATCACCAAAACGCTGATCGGTCACATAGGGAGCGATCGCTGAAAGGTTCTTACTCCGGTAACGGGCGGATGAGGTAAATTGGGTAGAGAAAGAAGCGCTTAACTGAACCTTCCCGATCCTATAACCGATACCCAACCTATTAAAACGATCGGCCTCACGACTGGTCTCACCCGAAAAACTATAGCTTCTCTTATAAATCAACAGGTTAAAATTAAAGTTCTTCACATCGCTATTCAAAGAGATCACATAGAAGGGATCCGTGTATGTATGCGAATAGCTATTTCCATTCGATTGGAAATGGTTCAAGCCTCCGGAGATATTCATGCGCAGATAATCGCCGAAGGGTGAATAATTCAAATACAGTTCCGGCGTAAAACGATGGAACTCCGTTGGTTATCGTAGGTACGGATAAAAAGTCCCCGGCTAACGTCATACAGGGTCTCTTCCATGACCATGCGGGGCTGGTATTGGTAAGAGAAAGTAAAGCCGGCCTTGACCTTTGCCGTATTCACATGAAATTCCACGGCGTTGTTATGATATAAGAAAGGGGATAGACCCGGATTACCTCTACGAACCTGTAAGGAATCAATCCATTGCTCCACGTTACTCAACTCAGACAAGGATGGGTTTACATTGCGCAGGTTATACCGGTAACGGGCGGATAATACCTCATTGATAGTATAAGTAAGCGTCACCTGCGGGCGGAAGTACCACCGATTGTAGGAGTCCACATTTTCTTGCGATAGATAATTACGGGAGGCACCCAAACCCACATTATAAACCAACTTCTTCCAAGTTCCTACGTATTGCGCATACATATACGACTCGGACTCTGTCATATGGGTCGTATAATCACCGGAGCCGGAATACACGTTATCCGTATAGGCTTGCGTATGTTTCAAACCAGCGGAAATTCGGCCGGTCTCCAGCTCTTTCTCGTAGATGCCCTCTCCGATTACCGAATAGCGCTTTCCATCTACTTTCGTATAAATATCTGTCAAAGGAATACTTTCCAGTTCTTCCCGGTAGGTATGACGGCTATCGGTATTCGAATAAGTTCCCACGACATTGACGGCCAATGATTGTTTACGGGGTAATTTCCGGAAATAATACAAGTCGAGCGAGGGACGGGTATTCAAGGATTTATTATTATCGATAAGATGGGTCGTAGCCATACTCTCGCTATTTCTTAAAAGGGCGTCGCTATAGTTATGCGGATAGTCGTAATAATAAAAGTTCAACTTAGCGTTCAAGAAATAATCATCATCCTTCGTGTAGTTATAATTCGCCGTCGTAGTCCAATACATCTCATAATCCCTCCCGGAGATTCCTTCCTGTGTTCGCTGGAAGGTACCGTCTGGGGTATGAAAGATTTCCGTCCGGTCTTGCCATGCCTCTTTATACCGGTGTCCGTTCGCAAAACTGGATAAAGAGAATTCCGAACGTCCCCGGTTATACTTACCGTATATATAATCCGCCCTCCAAAACGTGTTTAATTGATGACTTAAATCCACGCCGAGATTTCCTCCGGAAGTCCGCTTGATCGTTATATAATCCAAGACGATATCGACTCCTTCCCCATATCGCAAACCGGGGTTATCGTGATATTCCACCCGTTTGATATCCTCCGGCGAGAGGCGGCGACTTCTAAGGAAGAAGCCAACACGCCATTTATACGCAACTGAACGTTTCCATTCGCCATTGAGATACTTTTCGTATTCGGATCTACCATAGACGAGGTAAGGACATCCGCCTTGTCAAATCCAAGCCATCCATCGAGCGCCGCACTTGGTCTTTAGAGGGGAATATAAGTTGACGGTCTTTCTTTCTTATAATCGAAGAGGCTTGAATGGTAACCTCATCCAAATCGATCGTTTTCTCCTCTTGCGCGTTTACCAAAAAAGTAACGCAAATCAATCCCACAAATAATACTTGTCTTCTCATAAAATTCAAATTTGATTCGAGACAAATGTAAGGAGGTAAACAGCTAAAATCGATTTATACAGGCAAGAAACTAAAGTGCAAGGCATTATGCGCACACACTGATTTACAAAGTATTAGCGAACGACTTAGAGAGAAAAGTTTATATTTGTCGTTTGAGCACTTATATTGCCGATGATATCCTCTTTCTCGTCCATACCCAGCTTATGGCGGATGTCCGTCTTGCGCTGATAGATCGTACGGACGCTTTGCTGGGTAACCACACTGATTTCCTTGGTAGAGAAGCCGGCGCATAGCAAGCAACAAAGCTGGATCTCTTTTTCCAGCAAACGCCCATCAGACAATCGGACCAGATGCGTATGGAAATTATCATAGACCGCATCGATAATCGGATACAGGTCATCCCATACCAAAAGCATATCTACCGGGACATCCTCATTCGTGATACGAGTCATTTGCTGGAGCAATTCCTTATTTTGTTGCGTGGGAGTAGTCGCCATCAAGCGGATAACACCCAATTGCTGCAACAAGACCTTACGGAAAAAGGCACTATCGGGTTTCTCCTCCTCCGCTACGGATTGCTTGGACTCGTTCAAGAGCTGACGCAAGGCTTCCAAACGCTCCTCCATATCAATCAAACGGTTCCTTCGGTTACGGATATATAAGGAAACTCCACCAGCTACCAATATGGAAAGCAAGGAAACGATCACTAAGATAGAGAACGTACGCTGCCGGCTCATTTCCAAGCGAAGATTTTCTCGGCGTAAACGATTTTGATCGACTAATCGTTCCCGCTCAGCCTTCTCCGTTTGGGATTTCACGGTATACAAAGAATCGCAATATTGCCCTAATCGGGAAATATCGACCGGCTTATTTTCCTTTACGCCCAATATAAATTGATAGGCATAATTAAGCGCATGCGAGGCTATATCATCGCTGTGACTACGCTCCAAGTCTAACGTATTCTTCTCGATATACTTCCGGGCAGAATCCAGCTCCCCTAGATTGATCCAAGGCATAACATAGGATCCAAGATTTCTCGTTCCGGATAACGTTCCTTCAGCAAACGCAGATATCTGATAGAAGCCTTGGGATTAAAGTCATACAAGAAATCCGCGTAATTACGGGCAAAATGATGGGCATACCATTCGATATTCTTAGCCAAGGCCGAGTCCGCGGCCAAACGAAGATAATAATCCGCCGAGTCCCTCATTCGCAAGCGGCTATAACTCAACCCGGCCATATAATAGGCCATCTCCTTAAATCCAGCTTTTGGCGAGGCTTCCCATTCCTTCGACTCTGCGATCGTTTCCCGATACAACCCCTCACCAAAACTCAAGGAAGTCAATCGGTCATAAAAACGTACAAGGTAGGTCGAATCCGAACGGGAATAAGCGGAATCTATCGCCTCTCGGTACAAGGCACGTCTTTGTTCCAACCCCTTCCGGGAATCACCCATGTAAATAGCCTTTACGAAATAAGCGGAAAGTAAAGGCTCCGAGGCATGCTCCTTATAATAATCCACGGAGTAGTCGATGAGCGAGTCGTTCACCAAGCTGCGCCCCTGCAAGAGATGAAGCCAAGCGAGCCTCCGTCCATACTCTGCCTTATCGCTATCCGAAAGAGCGGAAAGCGTTATTTGCTCCTCCAGCAGCCAAGCGGCGCTATCTAAGTTATTCTCGTTTACCAACCGGTCCGCTTCCGCAAATTTCTCCCGTACGGATTTACCGCCACAGGAAAGCAACAGGCAGACACTGGCCAGCAATATGTAGGCAAACCATTTCGTCATAGCGACAGAGATCCTAATTTCCGGCAAAGGTACATTATTTTCGGAAGCCCGGGCGATTCACCGATATTTTTATCCGTTTCGTCGATTCCTTTTCCCGCTCGGATAAGGAAGCCCTATCTTTGTAAGCAGACAAAGGGTTTATCTATGTTACAATTAAAAAGAAATGACTTATTGATCGGCTTCACGATATCCGTCTTGCTTAGTATTTTCGTGAACTTCGCCCTTCTGATGCGTAAATATGAGTTCGAGACCGGAAACCCGAGCATGGGTATCCAGCCTCCGGATCGCACCATGTATTATTTGCTAATCTGGTTCTTCGTGTTCTCCTTCATCTTATTTATTGTCAACAGCTTGATGTATAAG
>ENA-OQCK01000224-OQCK01000224.1-human-gut-metagenome-genome-assembly--contig:-NODE-224-length-33676-cov-3.704045_pt1 | contig 33676 bp, 38 predicted proteins | sample MGYA00242498_ERZ504578 | MGnify/ENA primary metagenome ERZ504578 (study PRJEB26092, sample SAMD00036229) | human gut metagenome | host: Homo sapiens | study: EMG produced TPA metagenomics assembly of...
TTCAACTGTTCAAGAGCCTTGTTCTTGATACTTTCAAAATCAAATTCTTCACTCATAAAATAAACTGTGTTAGCAAAGTTAATATTTTATTCATTTCCTTAGCTGACACAGTTCAAATTACGGCCTCAGGGCAGGGAACTTTTCAGTTCTCTGCCCTTTTTCTTTTTTATCCATCTATACTAATGGTTAGCACCAACAACAAACTCACTTTGCATCCTTATCTCCCTACCGTCAACCGAAATTCCTTGTAGGGTAATTATATATATTCCGTTCATATCCGAAGTATAAAAGTTGAGTGTACCCATAGCGGAAGTTATCTCCGGATTCCAATAAAGTGTATGCCGAAAATCCGGTAAGCGAGAACCGGCTTGTTTCTCTGAATTGTATGATGGAGCAACAAATGCGATTCTCTTTTGTGGAAACTCATAAGAAAACATCTGTGAATTCTTATCCAAACGTATATCAGGCAATGTTCCCCGATGGGTTATAAACGAAACAATTCCATCATACAACTCCCCGCCAAAAGTATATTTGCCAGTATAACGATGTATATAGTGTATCAAACGGGCATCATAGTTCAGAATGGTTTCATGGTCATCAAACGGAATCCCGTCTAACAACACCAGTGTTTTCATATTACTGAATCTCCTTATATCCGGTTGCAGTATCCGGATGACATCTTTACCTTCCAGCTGACTGATACGTATTCCCTTGACAAATTCCACAAAAACATCCCTCACAGTCCTGAAACGAACATACTCATCCAGATTATAAGTGGAAGCGGGAACAAAATCATAAAGTTGTTGCAATATACTCTTGCTATACGAAGAATCTACCGGCAAAAGAGAATGTAATTGCGCGCTGAAACCACGCTCTATCAAGTCTTCTTTCCGAAATGACACACAGACTTTAGGAAGTTTTTCCGCCAACACCCCGACAAAAGGAGAAATAAGCTCCAATCGGCAGGGACTTTCCTCCTCCGGTAATGCAGTTAATACAATCTCCTGCATATCCGTTATTCCGGTCGTATAAAAAGCATAAATAGCGTCAGCCTTAGGCTGTCCGCCAAAGACACGAATATCCTTGCCCACACATGCCAGACGTGCATTTACATTGTCAGCAGGCGCTCCCATCAGCCTGCCGGTTACAATATGCCCTTCACACTCTGCAGCAAATGACCGTTCCGGAACACTTGTATAGTTCTTCTGCCCGTCGGCTGATATTGGAAACCCCTTTAGCACATAGTCTTTTCGTACTACGGACAAAGTAAGCTCCTTGACATCAGCAGGCAGATTGGGTAATGTCAAGGCTACTTTACTCCGGTTCCCATAGACCGATTTATCTGTCCATAAGTCCGCTCCGGAAAGCTGATTGCCGGAAGCTTGTGAAACGGTAATGGAATCCGTGAAAAGTTCCACATTATCCTCCTCTGTTGTCTGAACAGTATTAAGCAAGGCTATATACTTCTTTGGGAAACAAGCCATAGGATAGTTCCTCATATAACGCGTATATGCCGTCAGTTGGTAAGCTCCGGTATGCATGACTTGCGGAAGTCTGATACGTCCCCATCCATTCCCGTTCTGCAAGTCGATTTTACCTTGTGCGTATACCAGCTTCGTGTCACTTATCTCTACATAAGCTACTTTGCTTAATACGCTTCCACGAGACAAGGAATCCGTCACACAAACTTTTATCCACAAATCTTCTCCAGCCACATAGCAGTCCTTGTCTGTATAAATACGCATATTCTCAACAATTTGAGCGTGTAATCCCAATACAAGAACCCAACCTATAATACAAAATATCACTCTCTTCATATCATTTCAATATTAATTCATTTCATCCGGCCAGAAGGAAGGCTTTTCCAAGCTGGCACCTAAATAGCGTACGTCTGTACAACCTCCGGAAACCCATGCATAACCTACCATCAATGGATAAGCAATAGCATATCCCATCACATATAAATCCATGTACGAATCTGCCCAACCTCTAAATTCTTGGCAATAACCGTCAGGAAACCTATAATATATATCATCGGCAGAAATGAAAATACGATATTTTGCCACATTCATGCTAACTCCCACATAACCAACTACATTTTTGCCTGAATTGTTGCAAATAATATTCGTAGGAAGTTCTGAAGGCTGAGGAATAAACAATCCACCCATTTCTTCATTGATTTTTATTTTCTCCTGATAATATTCGTACTCGCCCCTCGAAATCTTACGCTGTTTCACCAAAGTGCTATAATGATGAAAGACACGGTTATTATCTGCCTTTATAGAATAGAGCCACTTATCCTTCAATTGAGTATCCTTATTTGTTCCTATATTACCTACTATGATTTTAGCCGACTTATCATGACACCATCCCCGTGCATATGATGTAGCATCAAAATCAACCACCTCATCAGTGGTAGGGTCATAACGGAACTTGGGATTATATACTGCCCTCACTTCCCAATCTTCCTCGTAACTCCAGAAATAACATCCGCCATCTTCACTCCGCATAGAAAAGCGGATAGAGATGTCACCGTATTTTTCCGGTTGCTCGTAGGTAACGTCATTTATTGTTTCTGTCTCCAATGGATATTGAGGCTCCGAAGTATAAATATCCCCTTCATACACAATTTTCAGACTATAGCTGGCATCTTTATTCAAAGAGCAATTACAACTTGGTATTTTCCATCTCCCAAAGAAGTGCCATTAAAACAAGAACCATCACTTCCTACTACACTGACTTCTGCATCTATCTTGTTATAATCCTGAGGAATTCCTTCTACATTCAAAGGAAAGGAACAGCTCAAGGAAAAAACGACTGTACTATCTGATATGATGTTACCTTCAACTATAAGCACCCTCGTACTACTCTCCGGCAAGTGCGCATTGAATTTATCCACACAACTGCCAATAGTGAGCCACAACAAGCATATCCATGTTACTATATATTTTGCATTATTCATCGCTTTTTCTTATTAAAACAGATTGATTTCAACTGGCCAGAAGGAAGGCTTTTCCAAGCTGGCACCTAAATAGCGTACGTCTGTACAACCTCCAGAAACCCATGCATAACCTTTGAATCCCGTACGTGGGTCCGGGTCCGGATATGCAATGGTATACCCCATCAAGTATAAATCTAAAAATGTATACTCTTCTTTCAGCCCTTTCGCTCCCTGACAATACCCCTCAGGAAGCCTATATTGTATATTATCTGTAGAAATGAAAATGCGATATTCCGCCACATTCAAACTGACACCAACATATCCAATGGCCTGTTTATTTGAGCTTTCACATCTAATGTTCGACGGCAATTCCGAAGGCTGGGGAACAAACAACCCGCCCATCTCCTCATTAAGCTTTATTTTCTCCTGATAATATTCATATTCACCCTTCGAAATCTTACGTTGTTTCACTATAGTACTGTAATAGCAAGAAAAACGAATATCGTCTGCTTCAATGGAATAGAGACACTTATCCTTTACACGATTATCCTTGTTTATTTCCATATTACCTATTATTATCTCGGACGATTCACTATGACACCATCCGCGTGAGTATGGTCTAGCATCATAATCAACGATCTTATCTGTTTCGGGGTCATAAGCACACATAGGATGTATACGGCCCTCACCTCCCAATCTTCTTCATAACTCCAAGAATAACATGCAGCATCTTTGCTTTGCATAGAGAAACGGATACTGACATCACCATACTCCCCTTGCTGTTCGTAGGTGACATCGTCTATGCTTTCCGTTCCTATCGGATATTGAGGTTCGGAAGTATAGATATCTCCCTCATAGACAATCTTCAAGCTATAGCGGACATCCCTATGCAATGTTCCGACAGCAACCCGGTACTTTCCATTACCCAACGCAACACCCCTAAAACTGGAGCCATCCTCACCGGTTACACAAACTTCAGCATCCACCTTATTGAAATCAGGAGGAACCCCTTCCACATCCAAGGAAAAGGAACGGCTCAAAGAAAACACGACAGCACTATCCGATATTATACTACCTTCAACTATGAGAAGGCCGATACTACTTTCCGGCAAGTGGGCATTGAACTTATCCACACAATTACTAAGGAACAACCATAACGGACATATACATATCACCCAATATACTTTATTCTTCATACCCTTTCAGAATTTAATATTATAAGTAACAAAAGGAATGGGAGCACCGAATATGGACATCTTGTATCCTTGAATCCTACCCTCCTCGGACACAAAATAGACAGAGTACACATTCTTCCTTCCGGTCAGGTTATAGATACCGAAAGAAAGGGAACTGTGGGTCAACAATGTCAGGTGGTGACTGGGTTCAATATTGAACGACAAATCCATACGGAAATAGTCGGGAACACGATAACTGTTACGGTCGGTATAGTAAACCTGCATTTTCTTCAAACCCTGGTCGTAGTATTGCCCGGCAGGAATTGTGGTGGGACGGCCCGTACTGTAATCCATATTGAAAGACATGCTGTAACGGCGGGTAAACTTGTAATTGCCTACAAGCTTGAAGTCATGCGGCTTGTCATACTCGGTCGGATACCATTCTCCACCATTGATGGGACGGGCTATGCGCGGATCATTCTGACGCAAGAAAGTGCGCGAATAAGTATAGCTCATCCACCCGTTCAGTTTTCCAGCCGGTTTTTTCACCTGGAATTCCACGCCGTAAGCATATCCCTCCGTATTGATGACATCCGTCTCCAGATGGTGGTTCATCAGGATTTGGGCGGAACTGCGATAATCCAGATAATCAATCAGCTTTTTGTAATATCCTTCTACAGATAATTCCAGAAGTTGCCCCGGCGTATTATAGTAGGCGCCTGCCGCCACCTGCCAGCCACGTTGAGGCTTGATATTGGGGTCGCTCAGCTTCCAGGTATCTGTAGGAGACATAACGGCAGTATTCGATACCTTATGGATATACTGCCTCATCGTATTGAAACCGGCCTTTACGGAAAAATCATCTGTAAAGGCATAACGTGCCGACACTCTGAATTCCGGTCCGTGATAGGTCTTGATGACCTTTCCATTCCCCGCCGTGATAGAATCCGCCACCGAAGACATGGAGGGCAGTATACCTTCCTGATATGTATAGTAAGTGCGCGGTCCCAAAGCATTGAGCATGGAATAGCGTATACCCGCATTGATGGAGAGCCTGGAAGTTATATCCCATTCATCCCCTATATAAACGGCACTTTCCAGTGCTTTATCCTTTTGCAGTTCATCATATCTTACCAGCGAATTAGGCCCCACCGGCTCGTAGGTCCCGGAATTCACATTATACAGCTGGCTCATCAAACCGAAGTTCACCGCATGCTATTGCCGGCTTGATAAAGAAAGTCCGCTTTTCCAAACCATTGGTTAATGGCAAAAGACAGCCGTGCGGCAGACGCTTCCTCCACCGTTTCATCATTTCGGTAATCGTAGTGGTCATAACCGAAAGAGAAGTTTCCGGTCAGCTTTTCTGCAAAGACGGTCCTCCAGTTTGCCGAGAAATTCATATTGTTGTAGGCATACTTCTCATTGTCATTAAAGGCAAAACGGTCGTGACTATAATAGCCATAGACATTCAGCTTGTTGCGCTCGTTCACCGTATGCGAGAAGACAGTCCCCAAATCATAGAAACCGGCTTTCCCATCACGATACCCGCTTTTGTTGGGCAATGTCTTCATTATCCAGTCCGAATAGGTCGTACGTCCACTCAGCAGAAGGGAAGTCTTTTCCTTAATGATGGGAATCTCGAGATTCAACTTACTGGTCACAAGCCCGATACCTGCAGAACCGGTAAACTTTTCCTTGTTCGCCTCCTTGCTGGTGATGTTCAGTACGGAAGCGATACGCCCGCCATACTGGCTGGGGATACTGCTCTTATAAAGTTCCGCATCCTTTATCATGTCCGAATTAAAAGCCGTGAAAAAACCGAAAAGATGATTGGGGTTATAAATCGTTCCGTTATTGAAAAGAAGCAGGTTCTGGTCAGCGGCACTCCCACGCACATTGTAACCGCTTGATGCCTCCCCCACTGTCTTGATGCCGGGAAGTGTCTGTATCATCTTCAGCACATCCACCTCACCCATAGCCGTAGGAATGTTTTTCAGCAGGGCAGGCTGCAGCTTCTCCATTCCCAACTGCACACTTTTCACGTTCTGTATACGCCCCGAAACAATAAGCACCTCATCCAGCATATGGTCTTCCTCTTCCAACTCGATATGGACAATGCCTTCACCATAAAGCATAAATTGCCGATGGGTCACTTTGATATTCATCCCACTGATTTCAAGAATATTATAGCCTGCAGGCAGGTCAATGGTAAATTCCCCCTGACGGTTGGTCGTCGTAGCTACCCACGGCTCTCGATGAATGATGTTGATACCATCCAGATTCTGGCCGGTCTTAAAGTCAGAAACTCTTCCGGTCAAAGTTATCATATCTCCGGGGGCAGGCTTGTACTTGTTTCCTATCTCATAGACCTTGTTTTCTGAAGAAGACTTCACAATAGGAATGTATGAAGGCAATAGTTCCTCATCCGTCTCCAACTTTTCCCCCATCAATACCGGTGGCAGCGAGGTGGCCAGAAAAACCTCCGGCAAGACAAATATTCTGTCACCATAAACCGTCACCTTATAGATAGTAGCTGCCAAAGCCTCTCTCAAGTACTCGGCAGTGGGGTTCTTCACCTCTGCCCGCTTCACTTTAAAAGGAACCGTTATCGTTGTATAAATACGGCAAGACGTGCCCTTTTCTACTGCATCCATCAATTCGAATATGGAAATGCTGTCCATAGCCATCTGTTGCTGTGCAAACATGCCGAAAGGCGACAATAGGAGGAAAAAGGCTACTGTATATTTAAGATTATGTGCTTTCATATTATTTTCCATGAATTAAGGAATCAATATATTCCGTTAACCGAGTCATTGCCCGGACACCGCCATCTTCCTTGAAGTCCAGCCGCTCTTTCCGGCAATAAGCCTTCAACTGCTTCTTGTATGTAGGAAAAAGTTTCAAGAAACCCGAACGGGAAGTTATCACATAATCGGTTCCGCCACTGCGAAGACTGAAATAGCTCTTTTTCTTGAACCGGCTGTAATAAAGATCGTTTTTCTTCACCTGAGACTCCATTGTGGATACGATATACTGTGTCAGGCACATTTGCGGACTATCATATAGCAACGCAGCGAAACAGTCACCCTGCGGTACAAACTTCTGTCCTTCTATGACAAAATAATCCACTTTCCGCATATCTACCTGCAAGGTTATCCGTTTCTCCGGAGTAACCACAATCAGACTCTTTTTATAGGTATCATAACGGAGCTGCAAATCCGAGTAAAGCCATCTGCCATAACAGACAGCCCCCTCGCGAAATTCATCCGTATTCCAATAGGGATGGTTAAGATACTTCTGCTGGTTATAATTTTCCTCTGCCTTACCGGAGTAAAGAGCAGCATAATCTCCTGCCGCTTTTCTGAATTCATCAAAAACGGCTTGTTGTGCACAAACCAAAGATGGAAAACATAGGACGCATAGTAGCGTGTAAAGGTGTGTTTTTCGCATATATGTGAAGTGTTATAGGTGAGGATAATCACAAATATAACATTTCACTTTTAAAAATAAAATTATTATTATATATAATTCAAATAAAAACAAAAAATAGAGCCATAATCGGATGCTAAACACAAAGCTAAACATTTAGCATGCAAGCAGAAGCACATTACAATAAGATTAAAGCACCATTCATCCTCCACCATCAATTATACTTACATATATTTATAAAAAAACGATACAGCACAATCGCTCAAGCCGCAACAATATCCTTCCCGAAAGGAGTCAATGCCAGCCCTGCCAGCTTAAAGTGTTGGATACCGAAAGGAATGCCTATAATGGTGATGCACAGCAATAACCCGAATCCCAAGTGCGAAAGGCAAATCCAAATGCCGCCCAAGAATATCCAAAGAATATTCATCAGCACATAGAGGCAACCGTTGGAACGTTCCCCGCTACGAACCTCTTTGCCGAAAGGCCACAAGGCAAGGCTTGCCATTTTCAAGGTCTGCATACCGAAAGGGATGCCAATAATGGTGAACATCATCAATAAACTTGCAATAAGATACTCCACAGCAGTGATGATACCTCCAAACATCAACCACAAAATATTCATAAAACAGCCCATAGCTTTCCTTTTTTAATACTGAACACAAATATAGCATTATTTATTTGAATGGTCCGTCTCCCAGTCACTAAATTCAAAACTCAGTTGTTCCCAGACTCCCTTCTCCTCCTCTTCACGGGGATTGGAAACGGAAAGTCCAATCAAACGGATAGGATGATGTTCATAATCCACTTCCTGCAGCAACTGCTTTGCCAAAGGCAGAATCACGTCAAGGGCACCCAGCTCCTTTGTTTGGGTCATACTGCGGGTAATCTGGCTAAAATCATGAAACTTGATTTTCAGCGTCAGCGTATTCCCGCGGAAATTGGCGTGCTCCAGTCGCCCCACCAGCTCCACTGCCGCATGGTACAGCTCTATAATGACGGATGAACGCTTGCTGATGTCCTTCTCCAACGTATGTTCGCAACCCACAGACTTGCGGATGCGGACAGCCTCTACCGGACGGGTATCGATGCCACGGGCAAAATCATAATAAATTGTCCCCACTTTGCCAAATTCGCGGGTCAGCATCTCCAAAGACTGCATACGCAGCTGTTCCCCGTTGTGAATCCCCAAAGTGTGCATCTTCTTCGCCGTTACCGGTCCCACTCCCCAGAAACTTTCAATGGGCAGCCGGGCAACAAAGTCCAGTGCCTGGGCAGGATGTATGGTGCAAAGCCCGTCCGGCTTGCGGTAGTCCGAGGCTATCTTGGCAAGAAACTTATTATAGGATATGCCGGCGGAAGCCACCAGATTCAACCTCTCCCGCACCTTCCGCTTTATCTCCTTCGCGATGTCTACAGCCAATGGAATGCCCGGTTTATTCTCCGTCACATCCAGAAAAGCCTCGTCCAGCGAAATGGGCTCGATGACATCCGTATATTCATGAAAGATTTCGTGTATCTGGCGGGAAACGGATTTGTAGACTTCCATCCGTCCCGGGATAAAGATAAGTTGGGGGCACAGCCGCTTTGCCTTCAGTGACGACATGGCAGAACGCACCCCGAAACGCCGTGCCTCGTAACTGGCTGCCGCCACCACTCCCCGCTCCTCCGCATGGCCCACGGCAATGGGCTTGCCCCGCAATGCAGGGTTATCACGCTGTTCTACGGAGGCGTAGAATGCGTCCATATCGATGTGTATAATTTTTCGTCCGGTCATTCTTCTTTCAACTCCCCGATACAAAGATACACTAATTTTTCTTCATCCGAAGTATCCGCCGATAGACATAAATGAAGGCTGGTATTAAAAAGGCATCTGCAAAAATCCATGCAGTAGGGTCACCAAAACACACGGCCAGATAGCCGAAAGCCGGAACAGCCAGCAGGCTGACCAGTATCCGGGCAATCATCTCCGAGACACCGGAAAGCATGGCAAGATTGGTATATCCCACCCCCTGGATAGTGTATTGCAGGATGCAGAGCAGTCCCAAAACCGGGAAAAAGGAAACGGAAATGTGCAGGAACAACTCCGTATTCTTTAAAATCTCCAACTCAGAGGCATCTACAAAGAGCAGGGCAAAAGTCCTGGCACCGAACATCAGTACACAGAAAGTGAACGCCCAATAAACAATCATCATCAAGGCGCTCGCCTTGACTCCCATCCAGATACGTTCCGGCTTGCCCGCACCGTAGTTTTGCCCGCTATAGGTGGCCATTGCCATGCCCAGACTCTCGAAAGGACACATGAAAAACATCTTGATACGCATGGCTGCCGTGAATGCAGCCACACAAGCCGTACCCAAAGCATTATTGGCGCTTTGCAGCATAATGCTGCCAATGGCAGTAATGGAAAATTGCAGTCCCATGGGTACGCCGATGTACATCAGTGTGCGTGCCAAAGCACCGTCGAATTTCCGCTCGGCTGGCGTTGTCTTCAGAATGTCGAAACGACGCATCATATAGATGTAGCACAATATGGCCGAGACGCCTTGTGAAAATACGGTAGCGATGGCAGCTCCTGCCACTCCCCAACCCAGTACCAGAATGCAGAACAAATCGAGCAGGATATTCAGTACCGTAGAGAGAAGTAGAAACCAAAACGGCGTCTTGCTGTCACCCAATGCACGGATAATACTGGACAGCAGATTATAGAAGAAAGTAAAGGGAACCCCGATAAACGTGACAAGCAGGTAATAATAGGCTCCCGTGAATATGTTCTCCGGCGTACTCATCATGTGCAGAATATCTGCACAGTAAATGCTGGTAACCACGGCAATGACAACAGACATCACCGCAGCCAGCTGCAGGCTGACAGCCACATAACGGCGCATCGTGACATAATCCCGCGCACCGAACTTTTGCGCCACGGGAATGCCGAAACCTCCGCAACAGCCATTGCAGAATCCCAGAATAAGAAAAACGACCGAAGTGCTTGCCCCGACTGAAGCCAAGCGTTGATACCCAGAAAGCGCCCCACGATAGCTGCATCTACCAATGAATAGGTCTGTTGCAGCAGATTGCCGAGCAGTAAAGGCAAAGTAAAGTTGAAAATCAACGGAAGAGCCCGTCCTTCCGTCATTTCTCTGGATGTTGCCATAAATCTGATACCTCCGAAATTGGGTGCAAAAATACGAAAAGATAGCGTTTACAGACTTGACGAAGGTCAAATTTAATAGGGAAGCTTAAGAAGAAGGAAGGCGAAGGACAAATCATTCCATCATGGGGAAAATATTATTCCACCACTAGGAAAAATCGTTCCACCATGGTGGAACGATTTTCCTCCACGATGGAACGATTAAATCTATGCAGATTCGGAGCTTAGTATTTACACTCGCGAATTATCTCTATCAGCTGCCGGAAATCTTCGGGATGAACATCTCCGATATTGCCGATACGGAAAGTGTCGGCTTGCGAAATCTTTCCCGGATAGATGACAAATCCACGTTCTTTCAGTTGTGTGTAGAAAGTTTTGAAGTTGAAATCGGCATGAGGATAGAGGAAAGAAGTAATAACGGGCGATTGAATCTCGTCCGGCAGCAACGTTTGGAAACCGAGGGAACGCATGCCGTCCACCAGCACGCGGTGGTTCTCGCAATATCTGTTGTGACGGGCCTCCACACCGCCCTCCTCTGCCAGTTCGTCCATGGCTTGCTTGAAGGCGCGGACCACGTGTGTAGGAGAAGTAAAACGCCATTTGCCATGTCCTTTCTCCATGGCTTCCCATTGGTCGTAAATGTTGAGAGAGAGTGACTTGGAGACGCCCTTGCAGTGCAACAGCTCGGAACGGCGAGCGATGATGAAGCCAAATCCCGGAACGCCTGGATGCACTTGTTGGCACTGCTGATGAGGAAGTCTATGCCCAGTTCGTGTACATCGAGGGGAACACCGCCGAAGCTGCTCATGGCGTCTACAATCAGTTTCTTGCCGTACATCTTGACGAGGTGGGCTATCTCCTTGAGGGGATTGAGCACGCCGGTAGTGGTTTCGCAATGCACCACGGCAACGTGGGTGATTTCGGCATTGTGCGAAAGATAGTCGTCGACGTAGCTGACGGAGACTTGCTCTGTTTCGTCAAAAGCAAGCATGTCGTACGAGATGCCGTGATACTCGGCGATGTTGCCCATGCGGTCGCCGTAGCGCCGTTGCTCAGTATGAGAAGTTTGTCGCCAGGCTTGATGACGCTACCGATGACGGCTTCCACACAGTACGTGCCGCTACCTTGCAGGAGGATGGAAGTATAGTCGCCGGTATGCTGGGTGGCGAGGGAGACGAGGGACTTGCGGATTTCTTCCACAATGTGGAGGTTGTAGTCTTCGTCCCAGGTACACCAGTCGGTCAGCATGGCTTCCTTGACGGTTTGTGAGGTGGTAAGGGGGCCGGGGGTAAGGAGAATGTAGGGTTTCATATGCATTGAGCTTTTAAGTTTATACGTTTATAAGGGTTACAAAATCTCAAGTTTACGGTTTATCTCGGCGATGACTGCGGGGAGCTCGGCAATGGTATCGACCACATAGTGGGCACCGGCGGCAAGCATGCGGCGGCGGACATCGGCCTTACGGGCTTCGAGCTCATCGGCAGGCAAGGAGGAGACTTCCTCTTGTGTCAGTCCCAGTTCGTTACTGCCGAGGACTACGCCGACGGTCCATGCTTTGGCATTGATACCCTCCTTGATGTCGGCGATGGTATCGCCATACTTCAACACACAATCTACGGAGGGGATGGCGAGGTCTGCCATATTCTTATATATCATGTAGGGAGCAGGACGGCCTGCAGGCAACCCGTCGGGAGTGACGCAATTATCTACCGCATAGCCTTTGGCTGTGGCGGCAGGCAGCACAACATCCATCATAGAACGGGTATAGCCGGTGGTGGAGCCAATGCGGATGCCTTGCGCACGCAGTGCGGAAATCGTTTCCACCACACCGGGAATAGGGTCGGTATAATCTTCGAGCGAGGCAAACAACACCCGTTGGAATTCGGCATAACGTGCCTGCACGTCTTCCTCACCGGCGGGACGGCCGAATTTCCGTTCAAATTCCGCACGGACACGCTCTATATCGAACAGCGCACGGATTTCTTCTACTTTGGTCAGCCCCATGTGCGCACGTGTTTCGGCAGCAGTGACGGGAACGCCGATGGCCCGAAAGCTCTCGACAAAGGCGGCGACGGGAGCAAAGCAACCGTAATCGACGGCAGTTCCTGCCCAGTCCATAATGATACATTCAATTCTTTTCATACGATATATTATTATTATTCAGTCTCAAGAAGCAAGGAATTGCCCGGCCGGACCAACGGCGCAAACGGAAAAGGGAAGAGTCCAACGGTCCCGAAGCATTCTCCTTGCGATAGCGCTGCACCAGGTAGACAGCCGAGCATAGGAAAGCCACGCTGCACACAATGCCGACATAGCCCGACATCAGGTTATAGAAATCCAGCCAGTTGATGTCCGGATTGAAGAATTCCTTGAATACCAATACCACCACCGTACCGGTATACCCGATAAAATCGAGTGTGACGATAAAGAACCCCACATTCCCCTTGATGCGGAAGCAGGCGATGAAACGCTCGAAGAACAACGTCTGGAAGCTGAGGTAAACAGTATAGAGCGACAAACTCTGGAGGAACAGCCACGTCATGGGTGGCAGTTGCAACCCATCGTAATTGAAGGCCACGAATCCCAAGGTCGCTGTGCCGCACGTCACAAGCACCAGCAGCAGGCACAGCACCTTTATATTACTCCTCACCGCGGACATCAGCCCGAAAAGCAACAAGATAATCAGTGTCACCACCGCATCTACTTGCAAATGCCCACGACGACAGCCCCGCCGCCTCCACATCCAGAATCTTCACCAGGAAGTCCTCCTTGATGTCCTGCAAGACGGTGATGAACAAGTTTGCCGCAAACAGCATCAGCAATACCGGCATGAAGCTCTTGAAGAGGTCCGCACGCGCCCTGCCGTCCAGCGTCACCCGTTCCGAGCGTAGTGCCCGGTCTGCCGCGGTAGGTTGCGGCATTCTCGTCATCAGCCAGCCCAGCAACGACAGCAGCGGGAAGGCAAAGGCACCGATAAAGGCAGGCATCCAGAACTCACTGATGTGGAGATGCTCCATCACAAACAGCCCGACGGACTTGCCGTGCCCGAACTGATGGCAATGCTCAGCCCATTAGGCTCGCCAGCAGGTCCGTCACCCGCCGCCCCTCGAGGAAACTGAAAATCACTCCCCACATGCATCCCAACGAAAGCCCGTTGAAGAACAGCGCAAAGACATTCAGCGGCCGGGGCAACGCTCCGAACAGCACCAGCGAAAGCTCGGCCACCGCCACCGAGAGGATGATGAACTTCAGACGGTTCTCCTTCTTCAGTTCCGAAATTACCTTGATGCCAATCAGCTTGGAAATAAAATAGCCGGAAATCTGCACGATGCTGGTTGCCGTCTTGTAATCCATCCCGAAGAAGTCGAGCCCGTCGAAGCCCGCAGCCGTAAACGGCTTGCGCAGCGCATAGACCAGTGAATAGGAGAGCAAAGCCGCTCCACCCGCCCAAAGGATGAACAAGGCATCAGCCAGTCTCTTGCTCTGTATTATCTGTTTTTTCTCACCGTTGAACATAGTGTGTCGTTTAAGTTCGTTCTTGATTTCGGCGGCAAAGATAGAGGCGGGTGCTGACAGCAAAAATGAATTTCCATTATTAATAAACTTCATGAGATGCTCCACTCGGCGCAGGAAGTGTACAATTACAGCGGCATCTACATCAGTTACAGCCTCTCTTCCTCCTCCAATGCCTTAAAGGTAGAGCCTTACCTGATAACCCCTGCCGACAGCAACGACCACGTCAAAGTGGTGCATATGAGCGCCTACAACACCACCCACTTCGGCACTGCTGTCTTCAACAACCACCAGAATGCCTATATCTTCTTCAACGAACGCGAGGCAACCCAACTGCCTTGTTCACCATCTACCTGCAACTGCCCATGTACGACTTTCCCCACCTGCTCAAAGGGCTCTACCTCTGCCTGGACTACAACCGCAACCCCATAGCCCGCCGCATCCTCTTCATCAAACACTCGGACAGCACCTCCATGGACGACTTCCTGGAACTGAAAGGCCAGCTCATCCCCCAAGACCAGCTGACCGACGAGCAACGCCCCTACTACAACTACACCTGCCAGCCGGGCGACTTCATCAAAACCTGCTCCGTCCCCTCTCCCCTGCTGAACGAGAAAGACCTGGAACGGGAGAAACGGATGTTGGAAATCTAAGATAACCCGGACAGTCCGGGATTTTTCACTTTGCAACCAAGTTGCATCTCCTTTCCGCTACCTTTGCTGCAGAAAATAGAAAATAGGAGGAAACAATATGAGTTGCAAATGCTGCTGCACACACGGACATACAGCGATACAAGAAAAAAGAAACAGTCTGCTGAAAGATTATTGGAGAATCATCCTCTCCGCCCTATTGCTCTTCGGAGGCTCATCCTGAATGCTACTGACACCACCTTCTTCAAGGGAGAGTATGTACCTTTTATATGGTACTTGCTTGCCTATCTCCCCGTAGGCCTCCCGGTGATGAGGGAAGCCTGGGAAAGCATCCTGCAAAAGGACGTGTTCAGCGAATTCACCCTTATGTCCATCGCCACCCTCGGCGCCTTCTATATAGGCGAATATCCCGAAGGCGTTGCCGTCATGCTCTTCTACTCCTTGGGAGAGCTCTTTCAGGACAAAGCCGTAGACAAAGCCAAGCGTAACATCAGCGCCCTGCTCGACGTACATCCCGAAATGGCAACGGTCATCAGAAACGGCAGTACACTTGTCGAAGCTCCCCAACGTGTGCAGGTAGGCGAAACCATCGAAGTAAAAGCCGGAGAGCGCGTCCCCCTGGACGGAACGATGCTGGACGAAGTTGCCGCCTTCAACACCTCCGCACTGACGGGAGAAAGTGTTCCCCGCAACATCCGCCAGGGCGGGGAAGTGCTTGCCGGAATGATTGCGACCGACAAAGTCGTACGCATCCAAGTCACCAAACCCTTCGAGAAAAGTGCTCTTTCCCGTATATTGGAACTGGTGCAGAATGCCTCCGAGCGCAAAGCGCCGCAGAACTTTTCATCCGTAAGTTTGCCCGTATCTATACGCCCACCGTCACCGGACTGGCGGCATTGATTGTACTGCTCCCCTTCCTCTATTCGCTGGCAGATGCACAATTCTCGTTCATCTTCAATGACTGGCTATACAGGGCATTGGTCTTTCTGGTTATCTCCTGCCCGTGCGCCCTCGTCGTAAGCATTCCGTTAGGCTACTTCGGAGGCATCGGCGCCGCCTCCCGCCTGGGTGTCCTCTTCAAAGGTAGCAACTACCTCGATGCCATCACCCAAGTCGACACGGTGGTATTCGACAAGACGGGTACGCTGACCAAAGGCACCTTCGATGTACAATCCTGCCAGGCACAACCGGGAGTTACGGAAGAGAAGTTGATACAGCTTGCCGCCTCGGCAGAGCGAAACAGTACGCACCCCATAGCCAAAGCCATCGTAAGCTATGCCAAACAAAGAGATATAGAGCTGATTGCCACAACGGACGTTACGGAGATTGCCGGCCACGGACTGCAAGCCACTATGGATGGAACGCGTGTCCTGGTGGGCAACACCCGCCTGCTGACTAAGTTCGGGATAGAATATCCCGATGAATTGTCATCAATTGTCGATACGATTGTGGCCTGCGCCATCGGAACAAAATATGCCGGTTATCTGTTGCTATCAGACACATTAAAGGAAGATGCCGTCAACGCCGTCAAAGAATTAAAAGCTTTAAATATCAATAATATTCAGATATTATCGGGAGACAAACAAGCCATTGTTACTAACTTTGCAGAAAAGCTAGGCATCACCCAGCATACGGAGACCTGCTGCCGGACGGAAAGGTGAAGCACATCGAGGCACTCCGCAGCAACCCTGCCAACCGAATAGCCTTTGTGGGCGACGGCATCAATGATGCCCCGGTTCTTGCCCTTAGCCATGTGGGCATCGCCATGGGCGGACTTGGCAGCGATGCCGCCATCGAAACCGCCGATGTAGTGATACAGACAGACCAGCCTTCGAGAGTGGCCACCGCCATTCATGCGGGCAGGCAAACCCGCCGGATTGTCTGGCAGAACATCTCGCTGGCTTTCGGAGTGAAGCTGCTTGTCCTCATCCTCGGTGCCGGTGGAATCGCCACACTTTGGGAAGCTGTCTTTGCCGACGTAGGCGTCGCCCTCATTGCGATAGTGAACGCCATACGCATACAGAAACTTATTAAATAGAAAAAATGGAAGAAAAGAAATATTTGGACCTATTGGCCAAAAGGGACATACAGCCCACTGCCATCCGCATCCTGGTATTGCGCACCATGATGCAGGCAGGCCGTTCCGTCTCATTGCTCGACCTTGAAACCATGCTGGATACGGTGGACAAATCCACCATCTTCCGTACCCTTACCCTATTCCTCTCCCATCATCTGATACACAGTATAGATGACGGGACGGGTTCCTTCAAGTATGCCGTGTGCAGCGACAGTTGCTCTTGCGACGTAAGCGACCTGCACACCCATTTCCATTGCGAGAAATGCAACAAAACCTTCTGCTTCACCAACATTCCCACTCCGGTGGTGAAGCTGCCTCAAGGATTTACACTGAACAGCATCAACTATGTACTGAAAGGCATTTGTCCGGACTGTGCAGCAGAAGTCAACCGGGAGGCTTAGTTAAAAAATAAAAATCCATGCAGTCATTCATGTTCTTCTCTATCCTTAAGAAATAACATTGAGACAAACACATGGATACAAAAGCTCTTGTCACTTTATGCCAGAAGGGAAACGGGCAGGCCTTGAGCCTGCTCTACGAAAACTATTCAGAGAAAATGCTGAAAGTATGCCTACGCTATATTCCCGACCCAACGATAGCCCAAGATCTTCTTCACGACGGTTTTGTCATCATATTCACTTCCATTCATTCGCTGCGCAACCCGGAGAAACTGGAATACTGGATGAAAAAGATTATGAGAAACCTGGCACTGCAATACCTCAACCATGCCAATGCCAACCCCACCATCCCATTGACAGATATTCCGGAAGAGGAAGAGCCTGCTGAAAATCCTTTTTGTCCGGATTTCATTTCGTACGATAAGATGCTGGATATAGTGGAGAGCCTTCCGGAGGGCTACTGCAAGGTATTTAAACTGGCAGTACTGGAAGGATTGTCCCACAAAGAAATCGGAGATTTACTGGGTATAGCGCCACACTCCTCTTCCTCCCAATTGTTCCGGGCGAAAATTTTACTTAAAAAGATGCTGGCAGGATACCGTGTATTCATTGTTTTGACAGTATTGCTTCTCTTTCCAACGCTATATGACTATCTGTACAGAGAGAAAAAGAGTATCAGGGAAAACCGTTTGTCCAAAGTTTCTTCCAGGCAAGCCGGGAGTACGCAACAAACAAAGAAAGCCGATACTCCCCGAACCGACGAACAATGCTATACCAAAGAAAATCTGAACAAAAGGGAACGAATCATCCCTCCCGTTCCAGTTTCCACAGAATGGCCCCTTGCCATACCCACAATGAAAGATAGTATCCACAAATATCCCATACCTTCTCCATTCACCGGACAGACCATCACCAACCGACAGATGCTTTCGTCTTCTCCCTTCCCTGATGCCGCCAACCCGCAAGAAGAAATCCGGAAAATGGAAGTTGATGCTGGCAGGTTCACTCGGACCGCAACTGGCACAGAACTTATATAAGCTGATTGCCACTCCACATACCGACGGCATTTCAAGTGACTTCCCTCAACAAGTCAGCACGTGGGAAGAGTATTATTCTTATCTGCACACCCGCTATCAGCAGGGTACTCTGGGAAAAGATTCCATCGGACTCATGCAGATTGCCCAGAATAACAGCGGCAGGATTGTTGAGAACCAGCAACATCATGCCCCCATCGTCGTGGGACTCTCTCTCAGCAAGAAATTGAATGAGCGTTGGAGTCTGGAAACCGGATTGCAATATACGCTTCTCAGGTCGGAGTTCACTACCGGCGAAGCATTCCGCATTCAAGACAACCAGAAGTTGCATTATATCGGCATTCCTCTCCGGCTTTCCTACCGTTTCTGGCATTACAAACGTTTCTCCAGTTATGCCACGGCAGGCATGCAGGTGGATATCCCCATAAAAGGGACACTCCAAAGCTTCCATGTCACGGACAGTATTCCACACAAGCTCGACAGCCAGCCGGTAAGTGCTCCCTGGCAGTGGTCGGTCAACACAAGTATAGGCATACAATATCGCCTCACACCCCAGGCAGGCATCTATCTGGAGCCGACTGTAAACTATTATATCCCCGACGGCAGCCAACTGCGCACCATCCGAAAGGAACATCCGTTCACATTCACCCTCCCGGTAGGCCTCCGCATTTCCTGGTAAAAAAACGATGTGCCACGCAGTCTTTTACCCGACTGATTATCTATTTATATGGATAATCAAACTCAAGAAGGAACAAAGAACATGCAGAAACGACATACCGACCGGGAAAGCTACTTTGGTGAACAGTCACAGACCAGCAAGAACTATTATATCCCCTACATAAAGGAAGTCATCGGACACATCCCCGATAAAGTGCTGGAAGTGGGCTGTGGAGAGGGAGGCAATCTGCTCCCCTTTGCCGAAGCCGGTTGCCGGGTGATGGGCGTAGACATTGATGCCACGCGAATAGAACAAGCCAGAACCTTCTTCGCCCAAAGGCATCAGCAGGGACAGTTCATTGCCACCGACATTTTCCAGCTTAAGGACAAGGCTACGAATTTTCCCCTAATTCTTCTACACGATGTGATAGAGCATATCAGAGACAAAGAACGGTTCCTCTCCGGCCTACAAAAACATTTGTCTGCGACGGAGCTATATTTGTAGGATTTCCCGCCTGGCAAATGCCATTCGGAGGCCACCAGCAGATAGCACACAGCCACATTGTTTCACATTTCCCTTTTCTCCACCTCCTTCCCCGCACTTTATACAGATGGATATTAAGACTATGCGGTGAGCAGGAACGCGTAATCACGGAGCTACTGGATATAAAGAGCACCGGATGCACCATCGAACTGTTCAATCGCATCGCCCGGCAAGCCAACTATCAAATCATTGACCGGAGACTGTACCTTATAAACCCACATTATAAAATCAAATTCGGCTTGTCCCCACGAAGGCTCAACGGAGTTATTGCTGCTATCCCGTACATAAGAAACTTCTTTTGTACAAGTTGCTTTTACATATTAAAGAAAGGGACTAAAACTGTTAATCACTACTGATTTCCCAGCTTTAGAATTGATTCCGAACCATCAATTTAAGATTATATATTCAGAAGAAACCATTAAATTTCTGAATAGCCCTGGATGAAAGAGGGGGTGTAGAAACCCTCATAAACTAAAAAATCACCCTCGCTGCAGATGGTTGTAGCGAAGGTGATTTCAATAAAAGGGGAACTTGCACTTCCTCCCTTTTAATGTTTTTACATCGTTACTTGGTTCATTACAGCCTCGTCAGGTGTCGTTCCTATTTCATCGGCAAATAATATGTGGGTGATAGACCCTCTCGGGGTCGGAGTTTCGATTTTAATTCTTTGACCTTGGTACATCTCCGGAATATCCACCAGCTTACATCTATGGGCTTCGTTATTGCCAAAACTGACATAATAATCTTCCCCTATTACCAGCTTTACAGGTTTACGTTGAGAGAAATGAGTCGGACAAACAGAGCTATCCACTTTTATATCTATCACAAAACCAAGAGCGGATGTTACCTTAGATAGTATATCAATGCTCACATTATAAGCCCCTTTCTCTATCTTGGCTATATTAACACGATTAACGCCACAAAGATTAGCCAATTCCTCTTGGGTCATATTTCTCTTCTTGCGAAGAATGGCTAACCGGTTACCAATCCGTTCACGTTCTTTCAAAATCTTCTCTGTACATTTTCCTTCGTGAATTTTCATAAATCTGTTGCAGAATTTAAAGTGTTGCCCCCACTTCTAATAGTTATTGGTTTTTGAACAGACAAAAGTAGATATTAATTTTGAATTGTAGCACATTTACTACAACTGTTTTCTAAATGAATATAAAAGGTAGGGGGAGTAGAAGAAAAGAAAAAGCCCCTGAATTACTGGAATTCAAGGACTTACAAACTTCTTTTTACTATTTCCGTGGAGCTGGAGGGTGTCTCTCGAACCTTTTTATAAAATTTCACAGGATATCAAATATCATGTAATCAGTTATTTATCTCTTTCTTTCATTAATCTAAATATCTCTTAATATCATTGTATATCTCATTTTTCGGGTGTATTTTTGGGTGTCATTTTCAAACACACCCAATTATGAATATTAAAAGAAATATCATTTTCGCACCGGAAAGCCGCAAAAAAGACGGTATTCCAGTCACAAAGAATGTGCCAATCCGTATGCGTGTTATCTTTGCCAGTCAGCGTATCGAATTTACTACGGGATATAGAATCGATGTAGAAAAATGGGACACAGACAAGCAACGGGTTAGAAACGGTTGTACCAACAAGCTAAAGCAAAGTGCATCCGAAATCAACGCCGAACTATTACGGCAATACACCGAAATACAGAATGTGTTCAAAGAATTCGAGGTGCAAGATGTAATACCCACCCCTGCACAAATTAAGGAAGCGTTCAACCTAAAGACAAAAGGGGAAAAGAAAGAAAACCATGAGGAAAAGCAAAAGGTTGAATTAGACTTCATGAAAGTTTTCAATGAATTTGTAGCAGAATGTAGCAAACAAAATGACTGGTCTTCCTCAACCCTCAAAAAGTTTGCAACAGTCAAAAAACACATTTATACATTTGACCCTAATACTACGTTTGACAGTTGGACGGAAAAACATTTCAATGACTATATAGAATTCTTGCGTACAGAAAAAAACATGCGCAACACTTCCATTGCCAAACAAATCAAATTCGTAAAATGGTTCTTACGTTGGAGTAATCGAAAAGGGTATCACCAAAACATGCTTATGATAAATTCACGCCTAAAATGAAGAGTGCACCCAAAAAAGTGATATTCCTCACCCAAAATGAAATAAATAAACTAAGAACCTGCCCAATACCACCAACAAAGAAATACCTTGAAAGAGTAAGGGATGTATTGCTATTTTGCTGTTTCACCGGATTACGTCACTCCGATGTGTATAATTTGAAACGTAGTGATGTTAAAAACGGTCATATCGAAGTTATTACCATAAAGACGGCAGACAGTCTTATTATTGAATTAAATGACCACAGCAAGGCAATACTCGAAAAGTACAAAGGTGTGCCGTTCCCTAATGACAGGGCATTGCCAGTTGTAAGCAATCAAAGGATGAACGAATTTTTAAAAGAACTGGGACAACTGGCAGAAATAGATGAACCAATACGAGAAACATATTATAGAGGAAATGAACGAATAGACGAAGTTACACCTAAATACGCATTATTAAGTACTCACACCGGAAGACGAACATTTATCTGTAATGCTTTGGCACTTGGCATTCCAGTACAAGTAGTAATGAAATGGACGGGACACAGCGATTACAAAGCGATGAAGCCCTATATTGATATAGCGGATGAAATCAAAATCAACGCTATGACTAAATTTAATCTGATATAACTATGGACGAAAGAATAACATCAATGATACCCACTACGGGAAACTCAACAAGATATATACCGAAATAATGTCCGGCGGCAGTTTCTCTTTTGAGAAGCAGCAATTCATTTCCGGCTTTTACGGAGAGTACGGGGACACGCAGACATTTGAAACCGCACTCATCAGCCTCATGCTTGAAATGGACGCCGCACACTTCTCCATATTGCTGAACAGCCTGAAACGTGAGATTGAAAGCAACATCTCGACTTACAACGCCTGCAGGGAGTTTTTCGACCGTCTCGATACCGAATACGTCTGCCGACGGCATGAAAGCCGTTTTGACTGGGACATCGACAGACAGATGAAAGTCACAAACGGATATTACCGGGAACTCATGGAAGCCAACGGCTCTTTGGAAGCGGTAGGCTTCAGGGAGCATGACCGTCAGGAAGAGGAACTGCTGGAAAGAAGGTACGAACGGTGCAAGCGGGAATACGACAAGGAAAAAGCCAAACTGGATGAACTGTACAAACAGAAGGAGCAGGCAAGGCGGGAAGCCCTGCAATGCCTGAAAAACCGTTGCGGGGACATTTGCAGACTGGGCGGCTCACTATTGGCAATCCTTGAAAAATACCTGACCGACCAAAAGAAAAAGGAGGGAGAGGAAAAGGAAGCCGCCACCACACCGACAAGCAACCCGCCTACTTCCCCATGAAACTCTTGTCAGCCGTTTACGAAAGATGCAACGGCGAGCAGTTCGAAGCCGTTTCAGAACTGGACTTCTACGCCAGCATGAACCTGCAACCGTGCGAAGGCAGACTGAAAATAAGACCGAGGGAGAAAGCCCGTGTATGCTATCTCATTTTCCTTATGGGTGAAACGCTGCCCAAGCCGGACAGAGAGAAATGGAAAGAGGATATCATGAACCTGCTGGGAATAGACGATGCATACTACAAGTCCAAATACAAGGCACCCGTTCCCCGTACCGATTTAGCCAGTGACAGCAATCAGGAATTCGCAAGGGAAATGCGGTCAATATTCCGATAGTCGGTGATATGCAACGACATTCCACGACACGACCACTTTTACCACTCAAAATAATTTCCACCACCCTTTATTATCTTCTGATATTTAGTGAGATAGCGTGACACCACAATCACGCTATCCACATCCTTACCACCCGTACCCGGAACTAACTTTGCACTGTTCGAACGAGGTAAAAAGCCCATGCGCAGGGCTTGCAGTACAAACGTTAATTTCATTCTGATATGGAAATTAGAGACCTTTTATCAAAGCCCGTATGGCAGATGACGGGTGAAGAGTTCATATTCCTGAACCGGCACGCCTTACAGGGAAGCGAAACGAAGCCAACCCAACCCGCAGCCGACAAGGAAAAGAAGTACGTGTACGGGATAGGCGGCATAGCCCGGCTGTTCGGGTGCAGCATACCCACAGCAAACCGCATCAAAAAAAGCGGGAGGATAGACAGAGCCATTACGCAGATAGGACGCAAAATCATCGTCGATGCGGACATGGCGCTTGAACTGGCAGGACGCAAAAGCGGGGGACGCAGATAGGGAGGTGCGGTATGGACAACAAGGAAAGAAACATCACGCCCGAAGAGGCGGTAATCCTATGGCAAGCCTCACGGCTCGACCTTTCGGAAGACTACGAGAAGGCACCCGAAATCCTGAAAGTGCGGGGTTCCGTCATCGGCACGCTGGGGAATTTCAGCGCGTCAATCGGGAAAGCCAAGAGCAAGAAGACGTTCAACGTCTCCGCAATCGTGGCGGCTGCGCTGAAAAACGGGACGGTACTAAGCTACACGGCTGAACTGCCCGAAAACAAGCGGAAAATACTCTATGTGGACACCGAGCAAAGCACCTACCACTGCGCAAAGGTGGCAAAGCGGATATTGCGCATGGCGGGACTGCCCGCAGACAGAAACCATGAAGACCTTGAATTCCTCGTCCTAAGGAAGTACACGCCCGAAGAGCGCATAGCAATCGTGAGGGAGGCAATCTACCGCACCGAGAATATCGGCTGGTAGTCATTGACGGAATACGGGACATGGTGCACGATATCAACAACCCCGGTGAGTCCACAACGGTAATCTCCTATCTGATGACATGGACGGGGGAAAGGGACATCCACATCCATACTGTCCTGCACCAGAACAAGGGGGACGAGAACGCAAGGGGGCACATCGGAACCGAGCTAAGCAACAAGGCGGAAACCGTGCTGCAAGTGGAGAAGGACGAGAATAACCCCGACATAAGCACGGTCAAAACCGCACACATCAGGGCGGTGGACTTCGAGCCGTTCGCATTCCGTATCAATGAGGAGGCACTGCCCGAACTGCTGGACGGCTACCGGTTCAAGGAGAAGGAGCCGGGCAAAGGAGGAGGAAATTCGACCCCTACAAGGACATCACCGAGCAGCAGCACCGCATCGCACTGGAAGCCGCATTCACCCTGAAAAACGAATACGGCTACAAGGAACTTGCGGGAGTATTGAGGGAAACCTACGCCACTGTGGACGTCATACTTGGCGGAAACAGGGTGACAGACCTCATTACCCTATTGAAGAACAAACGGATGATAGTGCAGGAGAACGGCAGGAAATACACCTTCAAGCCCGATTTCCACTATTAGCGGTATGGCATGGGAACCACTTTACTTTAGTCCCGTACCATATATATACGGAAATAAAGTAAGTGGATATAGCCCGTAACATATAGAGAGGTACGGGCGAAAACAAAAAAAAGATGTTCACACCGCCTGACAGGAAAAACAGCACGGGCATGACAGCCCGGAAACCGCTTTACTTTAGTCAGGGTGCATATATATAGCGAAATAAAGTAAAGCGGATGCAGCCCGCAACATGCAAAAGGCACGGGCGAAAACAAAAAAACAATATCCACTTAAACAGAAACCCACATGAATACGAATGAAGCGAAGCGGATACGCATTGAGGAATATCTGCACAGTCTTGGCTACAGCCCGGCAAGACAGCAGGGCGGCAGCCTATGGTACAAGTCACCTTTCAGGGACGAGTGCGAACCGTCCTTCAAGGTGAATACCGAACGCAACCTATGGTATGACTTTGGCGCGGGCAGGGGCGGGAACATCATCGCACTGGCGCAGGAGCTCTACGCATCAGACAGCCTGCCCTACCTCTTGGAAAGGATAGCGGAGCAGGCACCAAACGTGCGCCCGGTCTCCTTCTCTTTTGGCGGGCAACCTTTCTCCAAACCGAGCTTCCGACAGTTGGAGGTGGCGCCGCTTTCTTCCCCCGCCCTATTCTCCTATCTGCGGCAGAGGGGGATAAATACTGAACTGGCAAAAAGAGAATGTTACGAGGTGCGCTATCAAACCGACGGCAAGCCCTACTTTGCCGTCGGTTTTCCCAACCGTTCGGGAGGCTACGAGATACGCAACAAATTCTTCAAGGGGTGCATAGCACCGAAGGACATCACCCACATACGGCAGGAACAGACGAAGGAGACCTGCTATCTCTTCGAGGGCTTCATGGACTACCTCTCCTTCCTCACCCTGCGGCTGGAAAGGTGTCCCGACCGCCCCGAACTTGACGGGCAGGACTACATCGTGCTGAACTCTACTTCCAACCTTTCCAAAGCAATCCACCCACTGGGCGATTACGAACGCATCCATTGTTTCCTTGACAACGACAAGGCGGGAATGGAAGCCGTTCAGGAACTGCGGGAGGAATACGGGATGCGCATACGGGACGCATCGCACATATACGGAGGCTACAACGACCTGAACGACTTCCTTTGTAGTAAACGGTCAGGACAAGCGGAACGGTGGCAGGAGAAGCCGGAACCGGAGAAAAGGCAACGGCAGGCAAGGCAACCGGAGAGGAAAGGCAAAGGCATCGGGATGTAACCGCACATGCCAACGGAAGGCTTTAAAAAAGCCATAGCTCATTAGGGCTTTTTCTTCACGCAATGCACGCATCGCTAAAAAAGCCCCAATGAGCAAAAGGGACGCCGCCCCTTTTGAAACCCCGTGAGCCATGCGGCATGGAAGCAAGGCAGGGAAGTATTAACCGAAAAATGTATTACAGTTATGGGATATGCAGTTTTGCATTTGGAAAAGGCAAAAGGTGCGGACGGCGCAATGTCCACGCACATAGAGCGCACCGTACACCCGAAGAATGCGGACAGAACGCGAACGCACCTGAACCGGGAACTGGTACAGTTCCCCGAAGGGGTAAGGAACCGTACGCAGGCGATAGCGCACCGGATAGAGACGGCAGGCATCAAACGCAAGATAGGTACCAACCAGGTAAGGGCAATCCGGGTGCTGCTCACCGGAAGCAACGAGGACATGAAGCGTATGGAAGAGGACGGGAGGCTTGACGGCTGGTGCAGCGACAACCTGAAATGGCTCCGGGAAACATACGGCGAGCGGAACCTCGTGTCGGCAGTCCTGCACATGGACGAGAAGACGCCGCACATACACGCCACCATTGTACCGATAGTGACCGGGGAGCGCAGGAAAGCCAGACAAGACGAACAGAACGGGAAGAAGAAGTACAGAAAGAAGAACACGCAGGATGTGCGGCTGTGCGCCGATGACGTCATGGCAAGGCACAAGCTGAAACACTATCAGGACACCTACGCACAAGCCATGAGCAAGTACGGCTTGCAGAGAGGCGTGGACGGTTCGCTGGCAAAGCACATACCGACCTCGCAATATTACAAGGAACTGGTGGAACGGCAGGACAGCCTGCAGGAGAACATCGAAAACCTGCTGGGGCTGGAAGAGGAAGCGCAGAAGAAGCTGAAAAAGGTCAAGGGGGAAATCAACGTGCAGAAGATGAAGGGTGCGGCGGTGAACGCAACCACAGCCATAGCGGACGGGGTGAGTTCTCTTTTGGGCGGCAGCAAGGTCAAGAGGCTGGAAGCGGAGAACGAAAATTTGAGGCAGGACATTGTGGCTCTGCAAAAGCAGGTACAAGCCGAACAGAGGGAGCAGACAAAAATGGAGAACCGCCACAACAGCGAGATAAACAAGATAGACCGGAGCTACCAGCAAAAAATCAGGGAATACGACAACAGACTGGAACAGATAGACACCTATTTCCCTATCGTGAAGGAATTGTTGCCCATAGCCGAACAATGCCGGGAAGTGGGGTTTACCGAGGAACTGACAAGGCGGGTTGTCAGCCTGCAACCCGTGGAGTTCAAGGGAAGGCTCTATTCGAAGGAACACAAGGAGAAGTTCAGGACGGAGCACTCGACGGCAACCGTGGAGAGGAACCCGCAGGAGAAAGGGAAATTCCGGCTGTGCATTGACGGCATGCCCATACTCGAATGGTTCAAAATGAAGTTTCAGGAACTCAAAGAAAAGCTGGGTGTAAGCCACACCCAAAAAGAAGAGAACAAACCGAAAAGAGGGTTGAGATTGTAAAAACGTAATAAAAAATAGGGGCTTTGGTTTCATTTTTTAGCTGTTTTGTATTTTTGTATTGGATTGAGTATGCTCTTTCCAAGACATATTAGAATTTTTAGAAGCGTTATGCTTATCTTGTAGATGAAAACGTAGGAAATTTTCAAAGAGTACAAGGATAGCATAGTGGTTCTCACGCTATAGCGTGGGCTGCTATATCCATATCTGTACTCAAGGTATTTTCCTACGACCTTCATCTAAGACGTGGCATGCAGACCCACGCTTCTTTTTGTATAACTCTGCTTAGTGGGGTCTCAGGCGGCTATATATGAAACCAACAACATGATTTCACAAGATGAATTTTCTTTATTTGACCCTCAAAAAATGAGAGCTTCAGTCTTACCTGACAAGCCCGGTAACTATATCATAGTATTACGTAGTACGTCCTCATTGCCCATAAAAGTACAAATTTCCACCACTCCTATACTAACCTTTTTTGATTACAAAAAAGAGAAATACAATGTCGTGTATGTAGGCAAAAGCAGTAAAAGTCTGCGTATTCGTGACTACAAACAACATTTCACTGGCACTGCCGGAAATTCCACAATTCGCAAATCATTAGGATGTTTATTGGGATTCAAACTGATTCCAAGAGACATAAACTCTCCCCAAAACGGAAAAACTACATTTGGTGAATTTGACGAGCGTACACTGACCGAATGGATGAAAGACAACCTGCTACTTTTTTATTATGCAAATAATGATTATGCAAATGTTGAAAAAGAATTGATTCGCATATATAATCCCCCGCTTAACTTGCAAGGAAATTTCAATAAAACTAATCTTGATTTCCGTAAGGAGCTTTCTGCGCTTCGTTCATGCACTTCGGCGAAACAAGCCCCAATACCAAATAACCAATTAAAACTAAATACCTATCCACAACAATTGCAATGCAGCAATTGTGGTATAAATCTAACAATTGATGAAGGGTTAAAAAATGAGAAGTACATTAAATGCCTTTCTTGTGGTTGTATTATTCAAAATCCCATCTACATACAAAATAAAAAAAAATAAAGAACGCCGACAATGGATAGCGGTATTGATTTTTCTTGTTGTGGTTATAATTTTCAATATTTCAAATAGAGAATACAGCACTTCTTCAAAGGGTAACAATAGAATCGAAAACTACGGGAGCAACAAAGGACCATCTCAAACAAAAGCTATGGCAGGAGTAAGGTCTATCTTAAACGGCATTATCTTAAAGACCCTGATAGTTATGAAGGAATAAGTTGGGAAGCCTTTGGTATATATAATAAAGACAATAATACTTATTTTGCTCTTCATAAATATAGGGCTAAAAACAGTTATGGCGGTTACGTGGTGGAAGAGAAACTTTTTGTATTGGATTCTGACGGGAATGTTATAAAAGTTGTAGATGACATGAATGAAGTCATTAATGGTTATTGATATAAACAATGAACAAACAATGAAGTTATGAAGGAGCAAAATGCTGAAAGACTTTCTGAATATGAGAAAGCCCAAATAGAGTTTGCAAAAGGTAAAGCGGAGTTTCTACAAGGATGTGGCGGTTGCCTGATGATCCCAATCATCATTATCATTCTACTTTGTATAGTAATTTTAATAGGTCTAATTGCTTCTCCTTTTATGGATTAATCAAAAAATTTAATTCTAACTTAAATAATATGGCATTATGAAAAAAATTATTACTTCTATTTTCATTTTGATGTTTTATCTTGGTTGTTCACCATCACAGAAGGATGTACTGTTTGCAAACGCTTCCGATGAACAAATCATAGAATGGGGTAAACAATACGTAGTCCATTCCATTGAGGATAGTTTAAAAGAAGGAGAAAGTTACAAAATAATGGAATGGATTTTGGCAGAAAAAAAGACAAGTATTCCCGTTGAGGTATGGCAAATGGATAATACATATAAAAAAGATTCAATATCAGAATGCGTCAAGCTATTAGATACACGAGGTATTTTCGATGAACTCGCATTTATAGGAAATGGTGATAGCGCATTTGTAGCCTTCGCTGTTGCATATACAATAGATGAAAAGAATGGGAATAGTTCATTCTTAGAAAAAGTTTTTACCCTCGATAAAAGTGGTAAAGTGTTGGATTGTAGCGATTACCTCAGCCCTTCTCAAAAGAGAAAACAAATAGAAGAAAATTTTAACAGAGCTTTGGAACAGATGGGGCCTATTCTGATTCAGACGGTAAAGGAAGGTGCAGCTATGGCTGGTAAAGATACAAGCAATGTAACAAGTATAACGATTAATGGAAAGACATATTCCGAATAATTTATAATATTACGTATTATGAAGACAAATGAACGTATTTTAAGAATCAACAGTGTTTTGCAAAATCATTTTATAAAACATCCTCAAAGCGGAATGGTTCTTGCAAAAGAGTTTATGCCTCTTTTCATAGAGAATGGCATTTTCAATAAAGATTATAGGGAAGGTTTGCCCATTCGAAAAGTTCTGAGAGCTTTGGATACTGAAAATTCATTGGACAAAATCCCCTATGTTCATGCCGAAAGGAAATCTAAAATAACCAATTGGTATTTTCGTCCTTTGCTTTTATCGCTTGTGATATTTATGGGTATGCTTTCGAGTTGTTCATTTAAGTCAAATACCGATTTCCCTGAAGTGACCCATGTAGCTTTCCAAAAAGAAAAACATGGGAAATGGGGCATGGTTGGAGTTAATGGAAACATCTTGTTTGAAAACAATTTGATAAAAGACCGTCTTATGCAGTAAATGGAGTGTTTAGAATTCAGGATTATGATACAAATCAATATCTTTACTATTCCGCAACTCCAACTCCTAAATTGATAGGAACTCCAAAAGGTTATAAGCAAGGAGGCATATGTAGCGAAGGAATAATTCCTGTTGTTTCTGCAGATGAACGTATTCACTATCTAACAGAAACGGGAGAAACTGCTTTTTATTTGCTTCCGTATCAGGGGAAAGAATTCTTATGTGTATCTCCGTTCTTTACGGAGCAACGTGCTTGGTTTCGGTTAGAAAATCGTAAATGCGGATATATAGATCCACAAGGCAATGTTGTGATAGAACCTATTTATGATAACGCTTTCCCTTTCCATGAAGGAAAAGCTATTGTATATAACAAAGAAGCTGACAAATGGTTAGTTATCGACCCCAATGGAAAAGAGTTATTTGAAGCCAGTTCCAATGGGTACCAACAATATTCATACACCTTTTTTGAAAACGGATATTGTTTAATAGAAAACTTCTTACTCAATGAAAAAGGCGAAAAAGCACAGAGATTCCCTTCTAACATTTACAGTATTTCACCTTTCATTGACAATGTTGCCTTATTTCAAGACAGTAAAACTGGATTATGGGGACAACTTAACATAGAAGGAGAAGTATCGGAGAACCTAAATATTCGCGAGCTTTAGGCATTATAGACGATTGGATATATGTTGCTGATACAATTGCCAATTTAAGAGATGAATGGGACAATCAATATATGAATGTATATGCAATAAACTCTAAAGGTGAAATTAAAAATAAAATAGAAAACGTTTCATGTTTTTATCCATTATCCCAATATGCTATAATGGCAGAAAATGAGAAATATTACTTTGCTGACAAAAAAGGGAATCCGATAGACAACAACTCTTATTACAAAATTTCAGTTCCCCCATTTACAGATGCTCCCAGTTATTCACCCTTTTGGTCTTCTTTAATAGCACCTCATTCCATGTCTGATTATGATGCTTGGGGAGTTGCTACCGATTATATAGATGAAAAGAAAACATTGGCATCAATATTCGATAAGCTAACATCCGACGGCATTGACAGCTTAAAAATTGGTCAAACTATTTCAAGAATTATGGATTTATATAATATAAAGCAAATGCCAACAAAAGGAATGGTTGACTTACATAATAGAGATTGGGGTATAAATCAAGTCTTTGCGACATATTCCGTTGGTATTCTTCATGAATGTAAGTGTGCAATTGTGATTAAAGTAAAGATTAATGTGAGTGCTTCTCCGATAGGTGATAATCCAAAGAAATTGTTTGATGCTATACCACAATATCTTACAGAAACTTTGGGATTAAAAAGGGAAGATGAAACCCTTTATCGATCTGAAGATGCTTGTTATGATATTGTTTATTATGAAGGAGAGGATTCATTCTTTTTAATGTCTAAAGCGATAACAGAGAAATAGTTAAGAAACATTCATATAAATCGAACACTTAAAAATATTCCCGTACAGAACATCAAATTCTGTACGGGAATACTTTTATACATAAAAAATAATTATCTAAGTATCGTGGACCTGGGGAGAATCGAACTCCCGTCCAAACGAGGAAACCATATGCTTTCTACATGCTTATCTTTGCCTAAAATTTTCGAACATAAGCAAGACCAAAGCCACCAACTTATGCCTTATCCTCTAAAATTTCGTAAGAGTTACGAGGAAAAACTCAAACTATTCCCGATTTTACTGTGCCACTTTATCAAACGCTTCGGAACAAGAGCTTTTGAGTGACATCTCGTTTCTACCACTTTGGCGGAAATAAAGCTAATCTACTATACTTCGATTAAGCAGCGAGAGCATAATTTTCGTTGCCAGATAAAATTTTGATAACTGATATTTAAGTGGAAATTACCGACACTGCATGCTTACATACCATTCCAACTCGCTGTCAATTCCAGTCAAGCCCTAATGATGTTTCAAAGATAGGAAATCGCCTTGATAAGAACAAACAAAATGATAAAAATTAAAATAGAATATCACAAATCATCACAATAGTTAATTTATTTAAGAAAGGCAGATAGCTTTTGATATAAAGAATGATAATCAGACTATCATTTTTTATTTCAGGGTGCATTTTGGGGTGCAAACAATATAAGCACCTAATTATCAATATCATTTGTGGAGCTGGAGGGAATCGAACCCTCGTCCAAACGAGGAAATCATAAGCTTTCTACATGCTTATCTTTGCCTAAATTTTCGTGCAGCGGCAGAACCAAAGCCATCAACCGTTGCCTTATCCTCTAAATTTTCACCCGCGCCACGAGGCTGACACGAACTATCCCCGATTTGACTGCACCACTTTATCGGAATGCTTCGGAGCAACAGCTTCCGAGTGATGTCACGTCCCAGCACCTGGTGCCGGATTAAGCTTCAATCTACTATACTTCGATTAAGCAGCGAGAGCGTAACGAGTTTCGCCAGATAAAATTTTGAGGACTGAGATTAAAGTGCAAATCAACGACGCACTGCATGCTTACTTACCATTTCTGCCCGCTGTCAAATCCAGTCAACCCCATGACTTCATAACAAACAGAAAATCAAAAGAAAACGTATCATTCTGATTTTGAGGGATAAAAAAGAGATAAACAATATATCTTTTTTCTTTCCTTTCCGCTTTCTCTTCTGCAAAGATACGAATAAATTTCCTTATTACGGTTCTTAATCCCGGCAATTTTACATCTTATTTTATATTATCAGAGGAGAAACTGAAAGCAGCCGCACACGCATACCCTTCCTCGTACAGGTCGGTAAGCTTACTTATGTCCCTTTCGATGCGGTCCACCACTATCGTTTTTTGCGGACGTATCACGGTAATCTCTCCCGCATCTTCCAGCTGTTCCACCAGTTCCAACTGTTCGTTGTAAACACTGCTGCGCCGATTGATAGCCTCGCGCAGGCGAGGATATTTCTTATAAATAAAAGATGGAACTTAGTCCCTTGAATATCTTTCCGATACCCCGGTTACGCGTAAGCACACTACATTGCGGTCGTAACCGTCGCGGCGGGCACGCATCAGGGGAATGCTGTCCGCAATGCCGCCGTCCAGCATCGGAATATTATCCACATACGTAACGGGGCAAACAAAGGCAGACTGCTCGAAGCGCGCACATATCGATGACACGCTCCTTGTTCTTCTTTTCCTCAAAATAGTCGGCCTCTCCGGTCAAACAGTTG
>ENA-OQCK01000225-OQCK01000225.1-human-gut-metagenome-genome-assembly--contig:-NODE-225-length-33662-cov-2.560072_pt1 | contig 33662 bp, 46 predicted proteins | sample MGYA00242498_ERZ504578 | MGnify/ENA primary metagenome ERZ504578 (study PRJEB26092, sample SAMD00036229) | human gut metagenome | host: Homo sapiens | study: EMG produced TPA metagenomics assembly of...
CCAGGATATCGTCCGGTGTGAGCCATTCCGGTTTCTTTCCAGGAGGAAAACTTCGTACAATCCTGCATGATCTCGATCTGTTCCCATTCATCATTGGCCAAAGGTCCTCGACATTTCGGCTGCCATATCCCAGATAATAGTTACAGTCCTCCACCATCCGGGAGAGGAGCTGATAGCGGAACGTCTCATCATGTTTCAATATTTCTTCTAGTACCATATCTTCACCTCATCTCAATAAAACTCGTTTCGATCGACCATGTCACGAAACGATAAGATCGCATCCGCGTCGCTTACGAAGTCGAAACTTTCTTCCAGTGGCTCACCATCCGGAGATTTGATCCAATAGGTCAGTGCACCGAATGGATCCATGCCGGAACTTAAGATGTATCCCTGATATTCATCCACGAGCTTACCGTCTGCTCCATGATCATCTCCAATTCTTCCACATATATCTTTTCTGTAAAATGGCCATCACCAAGGATCCCCTCTACATACTTGCGCCACCTTTTCTTCTACTTCCTTCATCATGATGTCCCAATATTCCTGATATAGGGCCTGATGTTGTTCCTCGTATCCCTCACTTTCCATAAGGGCATCTCTTTCCAGGGCATCTTCCCAATATCCGTCTACCTCTTCCATCTTTTCCTGTATTTCATATAAACGATGATGATGTCCGCTTTTCTTCCTGTCATATCGGATCCTCCTCTTACTTTTCATAGAAGCCGTTTCCCAGGCTGCTCTCTTCGATCATCTTATAGATCTTCGCTTTCCCATCGCTCCACTGCACACGCATCCGGACCAGATACCGGCTCGCATCGTTCCTGTCCGCATGCTGCATCTGTGCAGTGTAGATGACATATACTTCAAAGTCATCATCCGCTATCCTGTCGATAGCGCTGTCCATCGATGTGATCTGTGTTTCTGTCGTTTCTTCTTTTTTGATACGTTTGCTCTCTCTTCGCATGGCCGCCAGCTCTTCCTTACTCAGATCCGGTACCAGTGACTGGTACAAGTCATCGCTGAGAAGTTCCTTGACCGGTTCGATACGATCCAGGAAGATATCACTGCTGCGGCCTTCGCTCTTCACTCTCACGAAGCGTTCTGCTGCGCTCTTACAGGCCTCTTCCACATCATTGGGAACAGCGACTGAGGAGATGGCTCCGTTGTTGGCTTTTTCTGTATCATGGTATTGCTCTGCTGCGAGTTCACCTTCGTTTCCGATGGCTGATTCATCCATAGGAATGCTGCCGTCACAGCTATGAGGATACCCATAGACACGATCGTTTTCTTTTCCATATTTCACCTCTGTCCATTATTTGAATTTGATGTATTTTTCCGGATCCACACTGCCTTCTGTCGTTGCGATCACAGGGGTTGAGAAATGCATCTCCATATGTACATGGGATGCTGTCGAATTTCCAGAATGTCCCTGGCTGCCGATCCGCTGTCCTTTCTTTATGCTCTGTCCTGTCTTGACGTCCACATCCTTCATATGGCAAAGCAGGATATAGAGTTCTTTTCCTTTATACTTCATTTTCAGTTGGATAAAGTTTCCGGCACCGGCATAAGCACCATCCGGACACATATTCCCAAGGTATCCGCCATCGGCAGGACAGCTCGAGGATGCCTGATATACCTTCGCATCACCGGGAGCGTAGATCGATGCACCATAGGAGCCATCCAGATCGACACCATAATGGAAGTCACCGATCGATGGTCGATTCCCATACCACTGGTGAGCGTGTAGCCCTTCAATGGCGGGATCAGGATACCGTCCCCGCTGATAAAATCCAATGCGTCATAGTAGGACATCACCTTATCGGCATAAGGAGGATCTCCGTAGACGTCCATCCGGTCTTTCCCTTCATGATATCGGAAAATTCCTGTGCTGCTTCCAGTGTCCATCTTCCACCTTTTTCACGATCGATCCATTCGATGAATCCATTTCCGAAATTATATCCGCCTAATGCCACCCGGATGCGACCTTCATCGGATGCATCCTTGACCTTCGCCCTTTTCAGGCAATCCTGCAGCTCTTTGATACCGCAGCGGATCGAGTAATGCGGATCCTTGATCCCATTGGGTATCTGCGGATATTTTTTGTTGAACGGCCCTTCCGATGCTGCATAGGATCACTGCCTGTCCCTCCGGATTCTACCTGCATCACTGCCAGGATCAGATCCACATAATCTTCCATGCCTTCCAGCTTGGCGATCTTGGACACATAGGACGATAATATTCGACAGAGGAACTGAGATTGTTTTTGGGCGTCTCATTCCCATCTCTCACACCACCGCCAAGGAACATCAGAAACATCATCATGATAATGATAAGGGGAAGGAAAAGGAGAAGGAGCTTCTTAATCGCCTTCATTCAGGAGGTTCTCCTCTTCCTGCGGCAGTGTATCCTCTTCCGGTTTTGTTGAAGCCTCATGTTCTGCTGGCACATCCTGTTCGTTTATCGGTCCGCTCTCTTGTCCTCCTTCATCGACATCCATTCCTGCCGGCACACTGTTTGGATCATCCGGCTGCTGCGTAGCTTGTGTAGGTTCTGTGTTCATTTCTACATCTGGCTGTCTTCTGTAGAAGCTGACGATGTTTCTTCCGTTGCCTCTTCAGAATCCGTATGTTTCGAAGCTTCTGTAGGAATAGGATCATCATCAAAGCGATCTTTCAGATCATCTTCTGTTTCAGGATCCACTGTTTCCGGAACTCCTCCCACATCTGAGATATCCGGGGCTCCTGCATCCTCGATAAGATCATCGTCATCGTCCATATCGATATCCGACATATCTTCTTCCGCTATATCCGCTTCATCGCTCAGGTCTTCCTCTTCCTGCGTTTCTGCACTCATGTTCTGTATGTCAGCTGCATGTTCTTCATCGAATGGTTCACCATCATCTCCCGGATCCGTTTCCTGTGCCCCACCATCGATGTCTCTCTGTGTCTCAGAAGTCATTTCATCAGATCCTTCTGTTTCACTCTCTGCTTCTGTAGGCGCACCCTCACTACTTGTGGCAGGACCAGCCTGTCCAGCCAGTTCGCTGTCACCTTCTGCAGGTGCTTCCTCATGATCCGCAGAGTCCACATCATCCTGTATATCGTCTGCATACATATCGGGATCTTTTTCATCTCGCAAGGCGTCGTCATCATAGCTGCTATCATATGGATCATCATGATCACGAAGATCACTATCATCACTTTCTCCATAGCCACCTGTGCCACTGCCGTTTCCTTCACCGCCCCCATCAAACGCATCACTTTGTGAAGCAGAGCCTTTCAGCTGTCGGTACGTCGACATCGGAGAGGTACCCAACAGCATTCCTTCTGCCACGATCTTTCCATCTTCCATCAGCTTCGACATGATCGTCGGTAGATTCTTGATCACGAATCTGAGCAGGACGATGAGGATCACATCGACTGCCAGCATGAGCAGGACACTGTAAGCGGATATCTTCGTGCATAATTCTACCAGGAAGAACAGTGCCATACTGAACAGGATATCCGCAAAGATCGTGACCATGCACCACATGAGCTGTCTGTGAACCATTGGCGAGCTTTGCGTCCATGCTTGAGCAGCCACCAGATGAGTTGATATACACTCAATCCCAGAACGATATATTTTGAGGCCTTTACAGCCCCTAAGCCGATACAGATCGCTGCGATGACGATACTGATCGCACCACGATGTACTAACAAGACGAAGGAGAGTCCCAAGACCCGCATTGCGGAACCACCATCATGCGTGATCGCATGATTTCCGAACTTGTCATATTCATCCTCCGCATTGTCTTGTGATGGATCGTTCAGGAGGCGCTGTACTCGCTTTTCTACCTTTTCGATAGCATCCTTATCGTCCGAACCGGCGATCTTCGCAAGATCTGTCGTACCGAAATGTCGTACCATGAACGGCTGTTTCTGCAAGATATCGAAGATGTTCTGCTTGTTCATGATCTCCGGATCTTCCTTCTTTCTCCGAATACGAACGTTTCCGTCAACATCTGTGTCGTCACCTCTTCAAAACCATTCGCTATCTTGCGTCCATTCTGACCGATGAAGGTGATGAAGGTCATCGATAGGAAGGCGGTAAGTACGATCTGTACGATCTGTTGCCATCGCACGATCCTGGTAAAGTCTTTGATGAGCTTATACAGGATAGAGGACAATGCAGCGATCAGGAGCACTTTATTGATCCAGGAATCAGGATCGCTCCAATCGAAAACGACCTTGTCGATCATATCAAAGATCCCCTGTATGACGGTCCCCAAAAAGCTGGAGGATACCAGGTTATAGATCGTCAACACGAAGAAGGAGATCACGAACCCGATCATTTCCAGAAGCAGCGTTATCAGATTCATGAAACATGTGACGATGGAATCCCCATCAAGCAGGTTGAGCCCTTTGGTCTTCGCTGTCATACTGGAATTATAGAGATTATTGATATAATCCCCGGTCCATTTCTTTTTTTTTCTCGTATCTTTATCTAAACTGAGGATCGCATCCGAGAGAAAATCCGAAGTATTGGTATCTGCCTTTTCTTTATCGTTCTTCTCTGCTGTCGTCTCTCCGGGAGAATTACCGTTGCCGATCGCTCCATCCATAGATTCCGCATGGATCCCTGTCGGGACCAGCAGCAGGAACAGTAAGCTCAGGACGGTAAGGCACTTACGCCATCTCATGACTTCGCCCCCTGTTCATCGATATCCTTGAAGGTGCGGAAGGCATCCGAGAACATCGGCAGGATCGCCATCTTCGTCAGGCATTTGCGGTTGTTGTAATCACAGTATAAGAAATTGTGCTGCTTTGCCTGGTCGACGCCTTCCTCCTTCGTTCGATCCTGCAGGATAGCGGACAGCGTGGAATTGCCATCCAGATCGAAATGGCACAGGATACGCTGGATCTCGTCCTTGCTCTTCATATTGCCGATGAAGAACTGTCCGGTATTGTTGATGATGGAATCCGGAAGATCGCTCCAGTTCTGCAGGATGACCAGCATATCACACAGCTCCGATCTTGCGATCAGATTGTTGTTCACCAATACGGACATACCTCCCGGGACTGTCGAATACAGTTTTGCCTCATCGAACAGCATCGTCTTCGCTTGTCCTTTATACATACGCAGGAACATGTTCGTGATCTCATTGACCTTTCCCAGGATGAGGGAGAAGATCCGATGTTCCAGATTCCCGGAATCATAGTTATAGGTGAGCGAATCTCTGGAATACACCGGCATCTTCGCGAACGTGATCAGATTGAAGGGGCGATCGAGACGGAACACCTTCGAGATATCGGTATCATCGTCCCCGAAGAACAGGCGGGCCATCGGATCATTGCGCAGGGAATACAGGCTGCGTGCTAGTTTGGGATCCTTGTTCATCATGACATCGACCAACCTTCGCATCGTGATCCGTGTGATCTTTCCACTGTTGATTGCTTCGCTCAGCTCCATATATGCTTCATCGACCTGCATCAGATCGACCTCCTGCTGTGGATTGATGGCACGCACCAGGGCGATGATATCATTCTTGGCCGCTGCCAATGCATCTAAGGGAGAATCCGGATGTAATAGGAAGGCATCGAACATACCGTTTGGACAAGATGGATCTCCGATGATGAGGTGAGAGGTCAGATCACCGAAGCGATCCAACAGCTTCACGAGCTTGTGACGGTCACCTTTCGGATCGACCAACAGCAGCCGGTGCCCATAGAAGATCATGGAGAGGAGTGCAAAATAGTTGGCGATCTGTGATTTCCCGGAACCGGTCTCTCCGACAAAGGCCACCGTAGAGGACCCTGTCTGCGTCAATCCCTTGATCGGAGCCTCGATGTCGATCCGTACCGGCAGGTCTGCAGGTCTCGTATATGTGAGCACGACTCCTTTGTCTGCTTCTCCTATGTATAAGCCACCGAAAAAATTAAAATGCGCAAAGTACAAAGACGTCTGTTAGATTCACATACCGGTAACAGCTATTCTTATATGGAAACAGGTGTTCCGCAAGCTGTTCCTGTTCCCCGATTGCATACGTCAACTGGATCCGTTTCCCTTCGAATCTCTTCTGCAGCTTGTCGCTGCGCTTCATCAGCATGTCCTGTGTATTGGCACGGATGCGTAACATCATCTGCCAGCGGATCTTGGAATCTTCGATGGATGGATCCACATCTTCTCCAATCTTCGCAAGCTCGAAGGCTTTCTGTGCTTCCTTGTCCTTTCGTCCGCTGCTCTGCCAGTAACGGCGTGCATTCTTATGGATCTCCTCACGTTTTCCGGTCATATTGCTCTTGAAGGTCTGCGTATGTTCCAGATCGAACTTGATGATCGTGTCGACAGGGAAGGCATAGAGCTGGATCTCATTGACCGCCACATTCGCACGATACCCATCCTCCAATCGATCCTGGATGAGTTTATCTGCGATGAGCACACGGGAATACAGTTCACGGAATCCACCTTTGTTCTTCAGTGTCTGATAATGATATTCCAGCTCTGTCGCCTGCGGGATCGTGTAATAATCGGATATCGGTATCTCGATCGGGATCGCCAGATAATCATATAGACGCTGTATCTCTTTCTTGTCCGGTCGTTCCACACTCAGATCCATACTTAATTTCTTGTATATCTGTTCATCGATGACCTCACTCAGATCGACCATCCGCTTTTCCAACGGATCGTTGTTCTTACTCAGCCAACCACTCAACCACTTCTTCTTCAATGGATCACGGTTGTCTGTAAAGCATATACGTATCCGATAGCGATACTTGATACCACTTGTCAGCTGCGCTTTGATATCCTTCATAAAGGAGCGATACAGCTTCTCTGTCTGTGGATCACCATTCGTCTCATATAACGTCTTATAATGCTTTAGGATCTCCTGTTCATCGATGCGCTGTGGCAGGATATAGATCGCTCCCGGCATATTGACGGAAAGGATCTTCCGATGCAGGTTATCGATCAGCGTCTGCAGCTGATGATCGGATGCATACAGGCTATTCATCGGACGGATCTCATAGTGATAACAGATACATTCCTTACAGTAGACGATGTTTCCTTCTCCATAGCTGTAATAAGGTTCAACGTACACACCGATGCACTCTCCCTTCTCTTTCCTTCGATAATCTATGTGTGTGCCCTTGGGAATCATACAGGATGCGATAGTTCTTCACATCCCGATAGTAGAACGTGATCAGCTTGTTCTTGCGGCTCTCCCGGTCGATCTCTGTCAGGAACATCACAGCGCCGATCTCCAGTACCGCAGCGATCGCGATCGACAACAGGATCCCCAATGATCCGAACAGATGATACGCAGGGATACCGATGGGGATCAGTGCAAACAACAGACCGCCCAGCATCACAAGTACCATCCCCCAGCCATTCAATTCGATTCCGATATAGGGGATATACAGCTTCTGCTTGTGTGTCTCGACAGCCGTATAATTATAGGCGCTCTTCATGATGGCCCTCTAGATCTTGACGCCTACGAACCGCAATGCTTTCAGGACGAGATCCCATATCCATGTGAGAGGTTTCGTCAGGAATGAGATGATCGATGACGGCTCTATCTGCGCGATGATGGTGAAGCAATCAACACGATGAACCCGATGACCACTTCATCGATGACAGACTGCCATTTCCCACCGGTGCGGCGCAGAGATTCCTTTGCGCTGCGCAACAGGAACACCATGAGCGCCACGAATATGATGAGCAATACCAAATAATAAATGACCTTGAATCCTTCTAATTTTGTAAAATCCATACCTAATACTCCTCCTTTGAAATAATCTTATTCGTTTTTCTATCGAACAGGAAACGCACCGTACGTTCCTGTTGGAATAGTTCCTTCGTTTCATAGCGGACGTTCACATCAGCCTGTATCTCATCCTCATTCTGTATCGCGGTCTGCAGACTGACGAATACCGGCTTCGTATCCGGATCCAATGGTTTCAGCGTTTCCGGATCCTGCATCAGGAGCCGTGCCTGTTCCAGATCAGCGGCATAGGTCGTAAAGAACAACTGGATCGTATTCGTGATCTCCTGCTTCTCCTGTTCCGTACAGTCCTGTCCCTTGATATCTTCTTTTTCTGTCTCCAGTCCTTTCTTCATATCTTCATTCATAGCGGCTGGCGCAGTTGATATCATCGAGATCGGACGATCCACGATATAACGACCATTCTTTTGAATAGAACGTATCGCGATATATGCTGTTTGTCGTTTACTCTTGCCTTCGTCGTCTTTCAGATCGAGAGATACTCTGGCATAGGATGTGAGCCGGCCTTCCTCTGTATCAAATGGCTCCACCTGATATACATCTACGGTTTCTACCTCGGCACTCTTGATCTTTTGATCATAGGATACGTTCCAGCTTCCTCCGGTCGTGAATTCCTGTAAGAACTGCTGACTTTCTTCATCCTGCGGATATTTATAATAGTTTTTTATATATCCTCCAGGAAGCTATAGTCGTTCACCGCTACTGCAGGCGTTATGTCCGGCCGTTCCTGAGCAAAGGGAACGGAATCCTCCCAGCAGACCGATACCTACGATCAGATACAGAGCTGCTTTCTTCAATCGCACGATACGCCGTTGTCGCTTCATCAGCTTCTGTAGATGTGCTTCCAGTTCCTCCTCTGTATGTTCTACCTGTGGACCCTCACTTCCTTCCGTGTGCTCTTCTATGTCTTGATCCAGGTGTTTATGTAGCCGTTTGAACAGCATCCTCCTCACTCCTTTCTATCATCCTTACATCGTTTCTATTGGCAGATGTACCAGTCACTGGTACATCATCGTAGGTCGAGCCGATAACCTGTATAGATACCGGCATCATCCTGTAACACATCACACTGATACCTCCTTCCACTTGCTGCTCCTGCGGCATTACATTTCTCCAGTGCGGAAGAAAAGCTCTCTCCATCGGCGAACAGCCATGTCTGTACGCCGATCGATGGGGCCGGTTCCTGTGGCTTCTCTGCTTTCGGAGACAAAGCGGAGCCTGTCGTCGTATCTTGTTCTTTCGGCGGCTGTGCAGTTGATGGCCGTTCTGCCTTCTGTGGATGCTGTGGCTTCTTTTCCTTCGGCGCTTCTTCTTTATCTTTGACGATGAGCGCAGCTCCTTCGTGGCAGTATGGCCGCTGGAATCTTTGACCTGATACGTGATCGTATACGTACCGGCTTTCTTCACATCGAAGCTCCCACGGATCGACACGTCCAGATCACCGTCATAATCACTATAGGCTTTCTTTACATATGCTCTTGCATCGAATGCTTCCTTCACATAGATCTCGACCGTATCCTTCTTGAGTTGAAGGACAGGTGGTTTCGGTGCCACCACCCGGATCTCCTTCATGAATTCTTTTTGTTCTCCATCCTCTCCCACAGCAATATATAAGAGCTTCTTTACCCCCGGGGATGAGGTGTCGATCGTCGGATATAGGATCTTCACAGATGTCGTGGAACGGATCAGATCGACAGGTTCGATCTTCTCGTTCAGTTTCACCTTTTCCGTATCCTTGAATGTGATCGACAGGTCATCTTTATCTGCCGGTCTCGGAAATAAGAGATACCAACATCCCAGGCAGAGTAGGAGGACACAGAGGATGAATGTCATATACTGGCTTTTTTTCACTGTGCCTCATGCTTTCTACGCAATAAGAAGAAGGCCGTGCATGTGGATACTCCAAGCAGGAAGATCCATCCGGCTACACTCGTATGATCGCCGGTATCAGGACCGCCAGATGTCGCAAGCGGCCTGTCCGCATAGACGATCGTACGCAGATCATCATCTCCCTTTACCCACGCATCATCGATCGTGACCTTCACGACCTCATCCGATAGCTGATAACCGGCAGGAGCCTTCGTTTCCTTTATGTATACTGTCTGATATAATAGTCCATCGAATGACGCGATCCCATCCTTCGGATCTGTCTTTTCTGTTTTGATGGCTTCTGTGCACTCCGCATCGGAATACAGAGTAAACTCAGCTTCTTTTAAAATGCTCTTATGATCATAATAATCGACTTTCCGCACATGCAATGCCGGTAAAGGTGCATGTTTTGGGAATACTTCGATATGGTAGTTCATCTGTTTGGCAGTCTCATCCCACATCGGTACGCTGATCAGTGTCGGCTGTATCGTTTCATAGCCCGCCTGATCGCTCACATACAACAGATAGACGCCTACCTTTAGATCTGTGAAATCCACGATACCTTGCGCATCTGTCCGCTTCGCCTGTAATGGGCTCTTGACCAATGGACGCAATGTATCTGCGGCTTCCTGCAGCCCTTGTGCTGTTTTTATATCATTCATATCCACATCCGCAGAACGATATGGTTCATCAAGTACATAACTTCCGTCCTGTATATCTGCGACACGCACCAATGAGAGCTCCACTCCTTCTCTGGATAGTCGATCTTTTGTTTCTTCAAGCTCTACGTGTATGCTGCCCTTCTCCTGAACAGAGGAATCGGGTTTAAGTTCGATTTCCTGTGCTTGTATCGGCTTGATACAGCATAATGACAACAACGATAATGTCATGATGCAGACTATCTTATTACGCTTCTTCATGTTCTTTTGACCTCCTTATTCTATGATGATAGATCTCTTTTCCCAACAGGAGTGTGACGATCACAAAGGCGCTGCCGTAAAGAGGAGCTCTCTTATCGACATCATCGATTCTTGGATCGATTCCTTTTCCTGTTTCTCATAAGCCACTCGTTCTCCTGTTATGAGCAGCCTTTTCGTATTGATTCCGTATGGTGTACAGGTGATGAGCGTCACGAGGTCTCTTCCTTCTTGTATCTCCAACAGATCGGTATCCTGTGGATCTGTCGTTTGGATATCGCAGATTCGATAGGCCAGCATCCTACCGAGTACATCGATGTAGAAGAGATCGCCTTTTTCCAATTCATCTAATCTGGTAAATAGCTTTGATGATGGAAGACCACGATGTCCGCTCAATGCCGTATGTGTACTCTCACCACCAACAGGAAGACTGCTGGATCGAAGATGTCCCACACCTTTTGACAGGACGCTCTCACTCACACCGTGATAGATAGGAAGATCGACACTGATCTTCGGTATCTCGATGCGTGCCATGACATCGCTGTCCTTCAATCGCAGCTGTTTTTCATAAGCCTTCTCTGTCAGATACTTGTCACTGATCCCTTGGATATAATTGCCCTGCGTTTGAAAGAGCATATCGTTATAGGTATCTGCCGCCTTCAACAGACCTTCCACCTGATCTTCATTGCGTCGTAGCGCTTTGGTATATGTCTTCAGGGAATCGGACTGTACACTTCGCTGATACAGACCACTCACTATGGGATAGCTGCAGATCAGAAAGCCGACGAGGATGATCGCTATGCTCCACCATCGTCTTCCGGATCTTTTTTTTACGCTTCATTTCCCATCATCCACATGGCTTCTCTTTCTGTGGATGCCATAACCGGCGATCATCAGCCTGCCCCAAGAGCGACCATGACGATCGTCAGCTGTGATCCTGTGACCGGCAGCTTGCTTCCTACTTTGTTTACTACTGTCAGGTTCATGGAACCTTGCGTCGCATCTGTCTCCAGCTTATTATCTTTTTCGGAAGTTGCACCATCATAGAATTCTTTGAAATGTGCAGTCGCCTCCAGCTTCTGCAGGATCTTATCCGTTGCGCCTTCGCCGGCTACGTAGCTGTTTCTATCGTTTGTATAGGTCGGTCTTACCGTCAACACGATCGGGTCCAATAAACGGCGGTATCCATTCGGTGCTTCTACCTCCGAAAGGTAATACACCCCCTGATCGAGACCATAGATCGTGAAATTGCCATCCAAAGGTGTGACGATCTCGACGGCTTCATTCGGCTGTGTTCCGCGTCATGATCATTACCGCCTGCAGCATCACGGTTGATCACGTTATAACCGTCAGGAGTACGTTTCAGATATACTTCCTTCGTACAGTCCGCATCGCTGTACAGACGGAATCTTGCGTCCTTCAACGGTGCGTCATGGTCATTGACCTTCGATACGTTCAGCTTATAGGTGAAGCACACGACCGTATCCCACGGTGTCTCTCCGGTCTTTCCGACACCATCTGCATCCGGATCATTGGAGAACTCCAGCTTCACACTGTTCTCGAAGCCCGGTCTTCCGGTATCCTTGGCAGCCTCATCGTTCAGCTTAGCATCATAGCGAAGGACGATCTTCTGTCCATAGACGTTCTTCTTGTCCTTGTTCATACCTTCCGGAAACTCGCGGTCTACGATCTTCTTCAGGTCTTCGATCTCTATCTTGAACGTCGTTCCTCCTACATTTTCCAATATGTTGTATTCGCTGGGATCGACATCATAGGTCTTCTTTCCATCCATGATCTGGATCTTTACGGTATCCGGGTCAAAGGTCAGTGCTTTATCCATCTTGTCATGGAAAGCGAAGTAATAGCTGTGATATCCATTCATATCCGGTACAGCTGTATCATAACGATACGGAACGGTCTGACCGATCTCATAGTCTGCGATATCGTTCCAGCCACCGGAGCCGATCTCTTCTTTGTGGTCATCCTCCAGGATCTTTTTCGTGATCGAAGGATAGTCGGATTTGATCTGTACCGAAGCATTCGGATTAGCCGTATTTACCATACACAGAGAGCTTGCGGAGTGCGTCCCTGCATTATCGGATATCTCATCGGTGATGTAGTATCCGAATTCCAGACCGTCGAAACGGATATTGCCGTTATCCATCGTCTCCGTGATATGGATATCGGTCCCTTGTTTCTTCTGTGCACGCAGCTCTGTCGTCACTTCCTCTATGAAATAACGAAACTCGCTGTATCTTCCTTCCAACTTCTGTTCTGTCGCAGCGCCTTCTACCTTGTGGTGATTCAAGGACTGGATGTAATCCACTGCCTCATATTCTGTCACATCCTTTGCCGGTTTGTTCAGGCGTTTCCCGATGACCTTCTGCAAGACATCCTTATAGGCAGGTGTCCAGGTATAGTTCACACTTTCCAAGTGTGCTGCGTTCTTTACAGAGAACAGCTGATACAGCCGGAATCTCTTACCGACGAGTGATTGACCATCGTTCGCCTCGATGGTGATGGCGGCACCGCCTTGTTTCAGGTCCACGATACCACCCGGCGTCGTGATCTCCTGAGCTGCATGGATCACTAGACTAGTGATGGTCAATGCCGGAAGTGCACCGGATAACAGCATCCCTGTCGCCAGAGCAGGATCCCCAGATATTTCATTACGTTCTTTTTATTCATTCTCTAACTCCTCCTCGTAAGCTTTTTCTCCCTAAGAACATCAAACCCATACCTATGATAAACATCGGGAACATGAGATCACTGCCTGTTTCCGGCAATTTGATACCTACCATATTCACGATCTCCATATGTACGACTCTTGCTTTCTTCGTACCCTCGATGCGGATAGCACCTGTCGTGACCGTATCTTTCGGTGTATATTTCTTACCGTCTACCCATAACTCGAACAGGTCATTGACCGGGGAAGAGACGGTCTCGATCTCATAGACATGCGGCTGTTTCGTATCCGGATCTAGTGGGATACGGTATCCATCCGGTGCTTTCGTTTCTTTGAGGTAATACTTCGTTCGATCCTTCAGACCGGCAAAGCTCAATACACCGTTATATGAGGTTCTCTTTGCGACTACCTTTGTGCACGCTTTATCGCTGTATAGCGTAAATTCCGCACCGTCCAGCAGCTGCTTGTGGTCGTTGAGCTTCGTAATCTTCAACGTGAACGGAGATACCTTATCACGCACGGTCATGATGCCATCGAATGCATCTGTCTTCTGGAAGGTAATGCCTGTATTCGTCAGGTCTGTTAGTACCTTGACGCCACCACCGGATAACACTTCAAAACGTACTTCGGTACGATTGATATCATAGCCATCCATGACAGCTTTTTCCTTCAATGTATAGACACCCGGGCGAAGACCGACGAACTGGATGGAGCCGTTCTTATCTGTTTTTACTTCTGAAATAGTTCCATTCGGTTTTGTGAAGGTGAAGATCGTATTCGGGATATTCAGCTTAGGTTCTTCCTGGACCTTATGGATCCGCAACTTGATGATATCCTCAAGGACATTTTTTGAAACTGTGATAACGCTGGTCGTTTGTGCTGCAGGACTGATCGTCACATCATATGACTTAGGATCCAGGCGGTATCCCGGACTGGCCTTCGTCTCTTTCAGGGTATATTTTCCCAGATAGAGACCTGTTTTCGTGGCATTGCCATTCTTATCCGTGGTCAGCGTTGTGACCAAAGCGCCTTTTTTATATTTCACGCTCTGATCGGCAGGATCCAGGATATTCTCTTTCGCCCGCAACTCATAGACAGCACCCTGTAGCGTTGCGTCTCCCTGTGGTTTTTTATTCGTCTTACTATCTGCCTTGGATAGTTTCAATGTACCGGACTGGCGTTTATCTGTGCCTGTCACGGTAATGGTCTGGTTATTCTTGGAAATCGTGACAGGATATTTCGTCTTATTGAGCGTATATCCTTTTGGCGCAATGACCTCCTGCACATAATACTGCCCGACACGTAGATACCCGGACATGGAATAACCGGATGCCTTCGTAACGAGGCGCTGGAGCTCCTGACCTTGTTGGTTGAAGATCGCATACGTTGCACCTGCGACTTGTTTCCTGGAATCCGTATCGACCTTACGGATCTGGACACGACCTTTCTTCCATTCGTTTCGAGCGGTGAAAGAGGCTGTCTTGTCGGCAGATACGCTTACTTTATGGATCGTCTTATCCAGGATCAGATGGTTCGGTACAGCGCTCTCCTGCACGTAGTAAGTCGCAGGGGCAAGGTCATTTACCGTAACAGTACCATCAGAGCCTGTTTGGTAGGTTCCGATCGGGGAAGACATATCGGCATTTTTAGATACCTTGAAGGATGTGTTCGGGACTAGATTCCATCTTCGTCTTGTTTTGTGATCTTTAGTGCGCCATACTTGTTGACCTGAATGTTTAGTGAAAACGCTAATGGATCTAATACTAAGGGATAAATAATATCTTGACCTCCGGCTTTTCTATGTACAAGGGACTGTCCAACCATTTCCGGTTTGATCTTATTCAGTCTATATGTGCTATTTTTGCTTGCACTAGCACTGGCAGTAATCGTCAGCTTATTTCCAGTTCGCTTTATACTAAGTCCTTTTGGAATACTTTCTTTACCTTTGAAATCCTGCAGGACGTTATTAGTGTCAGTAAGTGTAGTGCTGTCACCAGCATTCAAGGTAACAGTTTTCCCATTGAAGCTAGGACGTTTTGTCATATTCTTGATCATCTCGTTGACTTCAGCTTTTCGATTCTCATAATTTGGAACATTATGATCCGTAGGTTTATATCCTAGATATTCCCATACCATCAGCTGAGCTACTGCATAATTCCACTTGGATTGATTGGTGTTGACATACGCATAATACCAGATTTTAGCAATTCTATCTTCTTGTATCGAAGACGTCGAATATCCACTCCAACCATTGATTACTTCCCAAGGCTCACTGCATACACCGACACCTTGTTCGACATGAATTTTTTCAATCTTTTGATGATCGAACCATGCGGTATACGCAGGATTATCCGGATTGTGTGCTTGTCCACTATGCCAGTATCCGGTATCTTCCAGCTTTGTGACATTGGCTTTGATTGTTATCGTGGATAACATATTGGATCCACATAGCAAGATCGAAGCGAATATCATGACGATACTTTTTAATTTCTTTCGCATCTTGTTTTCCTCCATAAATTTTCACATATTTTCTGATGTAGGAATTACTCATACAATGATATACATGAAACCTTTTCTTGTATTCGCCTTACGCTGCGAGCAGCTGCGAGTCATATCTTACCTTGTAGTAACTCATATAGGTACCTCCAATAAAAAAGACGAACCCCTGTCCGCCTTGATTTTCTATTAACAAAAAAGAAGCGATATTTTCGCTTCTACATTATTTAATACCAATAAATGCTATATTTTCTTGATCCATCACTAAATTTAACCAAGCAACTGCTAAAGCCTAGTCCTAAATATGGATTATTCTCATCAAATGAATTATAAAATGGCTCGGCCCATGCTTCAGCAGCTCTTGGGTCATCAAACAATGGAGACTGCATAGAAATCGGTAATCCCATTTTTCTACCATCATCTACGATATATGGCTCAGAAGGTGCCGGAGCAGGTGTTGACGGTTTTACCTGAGAAGGAGCGGAACTCTGCGCTCCATTGGAACCGGAGGAGCTTTCGGTATTCTCAGTGCTGCTTCCTTGTCCTCCGTTCGTTCCTGCATTTTGATTACCTGTAGATGGAGAGAATGTCTCTGATCGTTGTCCAGCATCATTGTTATTCTGGGCTGCTTCAGATTTCTGTCCTTCCGTAGTTGCTTTTGCCTTTTCTTTTTCTTTACGATGACTTTGAATTTCTTCTCCGTTTTGTTTCCGTTAGCATCAAATGCTTTTACAATGACTTCATAAGTTCCGGCTTTCTTTGTGTTTAATTTTCCTTTATCAACGTAGTATCCGGAAGTTTTGATTTCCTTGTCGCTATATTTCAGATTACCATCCACTGGATCCTTCACTGCTTTCACATTATCCTTCAGATCGATCTTATCACCAGCTGTGATTGTGACTTTATCCTTTTTCAGTACAATTTCAGGTTTCTTCGTATCTTTAACTGTGATCTTCACATCTTTCTGGATAGTCTTGTCCCCATCCGTAAATGTGACCTTCAAGGTCTGATCTCCAACTTTCTTTGCATTAAAATCCTGTACTTTATCTACTTTGATATTTTTATCAGATTTTTTTGCGTCAAAGAGTTTGTTGTTGTCGAGTTTATCTCCATATTCTATAGTCAGCTTATCTGCCGGTGTGACTTTTAGATCCTTGTTGCATCCTGTCAAAACGAGTGCTGCCACTGCAGCAATACTTAATAATTTCTTCATAATATATTCCCTCCACTTTTCTATCTATTTTTAGTATATCACTATCGTAAGGTGATAACAATTACATATACCCTTCGATATCTCTTTTTATGTTAAATTCCTATTTGTTTACCAAATGTATCATTTTCACTTGCGCATGACATGTACCAGTGACTGGTACGATTGCCTTGCATCATTCTGGCTTTTTCTTTCCTATCTGTTATAATTATAAGCGGATCATATCCTAGCTTGTAGCCGATCGTAGAGGCCTGATCCATGCATACAGAAGAACTTCTTTATTACATTTTACTCTCATGTTTCTACGATCGTCCAGAAGATGGGATATATCCTTCTGATATTGCGGAAAAGCATTTCCACTTTTTATGGTTACTGACTGATTTCCACGATTTCATCTGTTTCCGGGAACGATGATGTATTCCGGGAACATTAGCATGATTTTCTCCGCTCCGTATGTAAGCTCCTATGTTTATGCCGAGATATGGCTCATGACACCTTTTCATATGAATATCCATCTTATCGGATCTTTTTCATAAGATGTTTGGTAGGAATGCTCGAATGTACAGCCACTGGTACATTTTTTATTCGTCATATCCTGCTCGTCTATCAGCTTCATCACTTACCTTGCAAAGGACATATGACAATATGCTGAATGAAATGCATACGATTCCAATGATAAGGATCCATACCATCGATGGCCTCCTTCCTTTGTACCAGTGACTGGTACATTTTCATAACAAAGTCTATATGAGTGTTTTTTTGCTTATTCTTCTTCATGGTGTTTTCGCTTCTCCGTATCTGCTTTTCCTAGCAGATAACAGAGGAAGGCAGATAGATTAATGATCAGAAATATGATCAGACTTCTTGCTTCTTCCATTGCTCTAACTCCTTACGATATTTAGTCCGTAGCTTATAATAGGTAGATAGAGATATATGCAACCGTTCAGCAGCTTCTGCCGCTGTTATTTTATTTTTAGATTGCAGATATGCCAGCTTCAAAAATTTCTTACTGCAGGGAACCTCAGGGCGTCCTATACGGATACCATTCTGTTGTGCATTCTGTATTCCTATCACCTGATTCTCCCTGCGTGTTTTTTCCTCTTGAAAGATGCCTTCACACGCGTGTATCAAATATACAAATGGTCCCAGCATTTCCTTATCGATCTCCTCATCAGGCAGTTGTTCATAGCACATCTTTGCGCTTGGTAATGTTTTTGATAATTCTGTATATGTTTCAATCTTCATGTGATTCCTCCTCACTGTGACCTCATCTATAAAAACCGATATACGTTCCTGTACCAGTGAGTGGTACATCCTCTTAGAAATTCGTCGTTAGATCCTTTTTTACGAATTCATCTAACGATACCTGAAAGAAATCGGCAAGCTTCAAAACTACTTCTATCCTCATATTTTCATCATTTTTCTTAGATAATATCTGAAGCGTATTTGTATTGATACCTGTTTCTTTTGCAATTTTTCTAAAGGATAGATCTCCTCTAAATTTTAGATAATTAAAATTTTTTTGTAGATACATCATACTCATCCTTCTGTTTTGAAAGCTGTAGCGAATTACTCGATCATGATCTGTTGTAGAAGTCGGCAGAGAAACGGAACTGATGTCATCTCCTGGTAGAAAGGAGATGATGTTTATGGAATTTTTAATTTTGTAAATATAATCTTATTGATTATCAGGACTCTTATTGAGTTATATAAAACTTCTAAGAAGTAAGATATGATTCATATTAGTTTTTTGGTTTTCATAAGTATCAGTTCAAATTACAGTTCTTATCTCAAAAATCCTTGAGATGTATAGACTGTAATCGCTACTCTGTCGACTTCTACAACAGATTTTTTGTACCACTCACTGGTACATATTTTGAATTATGTATTTTTCTCTAGATTTTCAAGATCTATTTTAACCAATTCATCTAGACTTACATTTAACAATTCAGCAAGTTTTACTACTATCTCGATACGCACATTATTTTGATCACCATTACTTACTATATTTATCGTTTCTGTACCACATTTGAGGAATGATCTGATGTCTCGATAAGTAAGATTATTTTTCTTTTTTAAATAATTGAAGTTTTTTTGTAAATACATTTAAAATCCTCACTTTCCATGATATACTTTCTATAATGAACAAGTAATTGTTCATTTCTGCTGTTACAGTCGGCAGGGAATCTGGACAGATATCTCTCCTGTAGAAAGGAGCCGATGATTATGGAATATTTTGATTACATAATTAAGATCTTAACAATAGTTTCTAGTATTCTCGCGATTTATAAATCTTATAAAGATTTATAATCTCGGTAGTAATGATTCTCGTTGAGGCTCTGTCCATTTCCATAGCACTTATTTTACAGAAGATGAGGCTATGGTGATTCTCTGCCGACTGCAACAGCAGATTTTTTTTGTACCACTCACTGGTACATTCATAATGACGCTCTATATGTATTCCGTTTTATGTATCGTTTGCTTTATCCTCTATATTGTTTTTACATTTCAAATCAACATTTACAAATTCATCAAGACTGATATTGAAAAACTGAGCTAATGTAACGATGACCAATATCTGAGGATTTGGAGTTTTACCACATTCTATATAGTAAAGAGTAACATAGTTGATATTCGTCAACTCTCCAAGCTCACGATAACTCAATTTCCTTTTTCTTCTACAGTATGCAAGATTCTCTTTTATCTTCATGTATAAGACTCCTTGATTTGCATTCCTGTTACTACAGATTCATCCCAATATATACAATCCCGGCTTCGTTGGTGTGATGCCATTATCACACCAACTGAAAAAGCATATATCTTCATTTTCAAACAAATGCATCGCATCGGTGTAGAAGGGATCCTCACCGTTTGCTGACTGTTTTTTGCATTCTCAATTTCCAAATTTCTGTCCTCGTATACTGCAAACTATCCGGCATATCATAGTACAAATATCGATGGCTTGCTTTTCTCTAGGATGTTGTGATTCGATGACCGTGGGCTGCATCGGTCTCCAGAATGAAGCGATACTTCATTCGATAGAAATCGATCCTCTCTATTTGAAAATACAAGTAAGAAACAGGTGTTTTCGTGATCGGCAGAGTAGGCATGAGCCTTTTTGTTTCCCTTACGATATAGAATCTTTTCCAGAATATCATATGCACGTACTCCTTTCTTTGCTGTACCACTCACTGGTACACTTGATCTTTCGTTGTTTACTGAGATATAGAGGAATATGGATAAACGATAGGTTCCATAGCTTTCGACAGAGATTTACATATCGAAAATAGAAGGAAGATAAGGAATATATGATAAAGGATATCTGTGTTTCCAATATCTGCTATGAATAGATATATGACACCACTGATCGGCAGGTAGGGGAGCATACGAAGGTATTTATCTATATTGATAGGTTTCTTTTCACACATCCTCCACATCGTGCATTCAATATCGACGATGATCACAGCGAAGCAAACAAACAACGCACGACAGGCTTCGAATGAGAACATGTACGTTTCTTTGCCGAATGGTGGATCCATGACGATCTGCCACATGATCTTCATGAGCAGATAATTCATCGCAAGCTGTGTGATCGTTTTGCTTATGTTGACCATATGCAAAGCAACTTTATATTTTCTTCTTTTCCTTTCAGATATCTGAGCGATCAGCTCTTTTCGGTCCTCTGCGTATAGCTCTTGTACGATCGTGGTCACATTGATCGCTACACTTACGATTGCTTTTTATCCTGCAGGATATATCAGTCTGCGATTTTTCATTTCTCCTCCTTATGTGTCCTCGTGTTGTGCACGACCTTGTACCAGTCACTGGTACAAAGATATAGGACCTACGCCTCTTCACAGACCAGACCTAATCCTTCCATCAATGTATCGATCTCTCGTTGGATCTTTTGAAACTGTGCATATTCATTACGGAATTCGACACCACGGAGTTTCGGCTCCAGTTTCTCCATGTTATTGACGATATCCGTCATGATATCCTCGATCGTTTCTACAGGGGGCGTATCTGTTATGCTGTCCCATGCTTCACTTTCTAAGGCTTCCTCATCCTCTGTATCCTTCCTTTGATCTACATCCTCTATATCGATTTCTTGAATCTCATCGTGTTCATCATAATAGAGTTGCTTTTCGATCGGCTGCTCTTGCGCATGCTTTGCTTCTTTGTAGGATTCCACCGCTTTCTTACTGTAGGTATCATGTTCGTTTAGAAATCGGCGTTGTTCCTCTTCATCCAGATCCACCAGTGTCGCAGCGGCATCAAGAGGCAGTTCTTCTTTCCGGATGCTCTCTCTGACTTCCTCTGATGCATGATTCAGGATCTTTTCATAATTGGCTACCTGGGATTTCTTCAGCCCCATCTCACTTGCGATGATCGACTGGATACGCCCCGGGATGTTTTCACCGGCCTCCTTCTTTGCTTTGTATATCTCTTTCAGTTCCTCGACAGCTTCCAGTTTTTCGGCATTCGTCAACGGATCATTTTCAATATTATTGAGGATCAGCCGTTTCCGTGCGTCTATATCACTCATCGTCAAGACCTTACAGGGGATATATTCGTAGGTCATATCTCCATGTTCGATATTCCGCAGGATCGCAGAATATCGGCGTTCCCCTCCGATCAGTTCTACTTCGTATCTGTCATTTTCTATCTTTCGCACCAGAAGGTTGTTTTCCAGACCGTCCTCCCGGATATCTTCAGCCAATTCATCGATTCTTCTTAATTCGCGATTCCGTTGCGGTCGCTTTATCTTCGTGTAATGGATATTCATGATGTGATTGTCAAAGCCCAGTTTTTTTCCTGCAGAGCTTTGCATGAATTCCCCGAGGATACTTTTCTTCGCCATATCATATTACCTCCAGTATTTCTTTTGTGAGCCTTTCGTAGTCTCTGGCAGCCTTCGATGTATACCGGTAGCGATAAGAGAGCGGCGCATGATGCTGCCTTGCTCTTCGGACTGGTATCCGATTTTCCCGGATATAGGTGTCGAAGCATAATGTTCCGATATCCTCTTTCAAAGCTGTAAATAGATTCTCTGCATATTTGCTTCTGTCCACCATCGTTGCCAGGACCTGCAGCGGATGCTTTCCCCAAACAATGCCATCAGTTCCCGGATTGTCGTCATGACGCCTCTCATAGAATCGTCTTCCAGCAGGTTGATGATGACCAGGTCACTGATCTTAAGTATTTCTGCGGTGAGCTTATTGAAATAGGGCGATGTGTCGATGATGATGTGATCATAATCCTCTCGGATTGGTAATACCTGTTTTATCAAGATATCGTCCTGTACCTCTGTACTGGCAAGATAATCATTACCCGGCAGGATATCCAGATCTTTGAACCTTGTTTTGTAGATACACTTTCGTATCGGCATCCATTCCAGCATCCCGATGACAGTCCGGGTATACTTCTACTCGTCAGCCCTTCGGTCGCATTGCATTGTGGATCCAGATCGATGAGCAGCACATGTTTCCCGTTCAGTGTGAGATCGTATGCTAGATTCTTGCGGTCGTCGTCTTTCCACTGCCACCTTTTCTGTTTGTTATAGCGATGATTTTATTCATTTCTATTTCTCCTCTTTACGTTTTTGTTTTCGTTTTCGTTGTACCAGTGAGTGGTACCGCTAGATCCGTTTCTCTATTTCTATGAATTGCAGCAGCTTCTTGCTGTTTTTCTTTTTGGAAGGGGTCACCTTACTTTCTTCTACGATGATATAATCCTCCCGGATCTTCTTTAGAAGCTGCGTCCTTTCACTTTCGTGTACGAATTCTAACCGCAGGATCATCATGTCCTATCTCCCGCAAAACGTGGTACGAAGTATCCAAAATCATGTGATGGGAAGTTATCCCGGACGATGTGATTCCGGATGCCGCAAACATCATGTACGAAGTTGAAATCATCTGCGGCCAATAAGTCATCCCAACGTACGTGGAACGTCTCATCTGCACTTTCAAGATCCATCATGATTCCAAGAAGATCCTCCTCCATCTGTATGATCTGCATATCCTTTGCACGCTCTATGATCAGCTCATATTGTTTTGTATGTGACATAATTTCATCTCCTCATGGTCTAATACTTCTATTCTTAAATTTATATATCCAAACTTATTCAATGCCTGTTTCACTGGCATATCCAACATCTTTGTGAGTTCCTCGTAAGATATTTCTTCAGTCTCACATTCACAATTTGCATTACTATCAAAATAAATCGTAAACTTATACGTGTGGATTCTCTTTTTCATTCATAAAATTCTCCTTATTCCTTATCCCATAGACCCAGCTCTCGCTCTTTCGCTTCTTTCTCTGCTTTTTGCAATCTGCCGGTATACGTATACTCATCGTATAGGTACGCTACTTTGGCGTATCCCTTTCGTATGAGCTTTTCCTGCAGTAATTCATCATCTACGAACACCCACGCCAGACACCTTCCATACTTATCGTCCTTTTCTTTTTCATATTCCAAACGGATCTCTTTTGCGCTGCTAAGGGCATCACATGTATATCGCTTGCTTCTTTGCCATAGGGTTGTACCGGCGTGTTTGGCTTTTTCGTCTCCGGTGTATCGATGGCTAGAAATCGCACCGTCGTATCTTGCCCATCGATCATGAAATGGGCGGTATCGCATCTATGCATTTTGTCAGCTTCACGCCTTCCTGTTCCAACGGCTGCAGTTTCTTCAATCCAGGTAATGCGGCTGATAGTATGATTGCCGATGCGATGATGATACGTCTGATATGTTTCTTCATTTCTGTTTTTCCTTTCTTCCGTTTTCGTCTTATCCTTTATCAATGAGCTTCATGACATATGTTTCCGTTCCGTTCTATTCATGACGCTTTCACCTCTTCCAAGCATCTTGGAAGGTTTCCCACATGAAGTGATAGACATTATGCAATCCTTTTTGTCGGATCCATTTCTGCATTTCGATATGCTGTGCATATCCGACACAGCCTTGATGTAAGTAGCCCAACATATGAAGTACGGCTGTTATCTTATGTTTCCGCATAGGCATCTGACGAGATAGGTCGTTCCGCTTTTTCCTTCCCCGCTATGATCGATCGTGAGGAACTCACAATCGTAACCCTCTTCTCGTAGGAGGGGCAATAATTCATCTCCGAGTTCTTTTGCGATCTTCCTTCCGATGGCACAATTACCGTATCTTTTCAGATGTGATAGTACCCATGCAGGGACCCTTCCTGTTTTTGATTTCTTCATGTCACACTACCTCCTTCTCCTGTTTCATCCAGTTCGAACAGTGACTCACTCATAACAGAAATTTCCAAGGATCTCACGCAGCATAGCTTCCAGACGATATATATCCCTCGTCATCTTTATCTGCACATAGTCGATACTGTCGTCTTGTTTTGGCAGTTGTTTGAAACATTCTCGCAGGTGATACTGTAATTCCTGTTGATGTTCTTTCGTATAGCTGCGTAGGCGAGTTTCCACTTCCTTCCACGAGATCTTTTCATATGTACAAACGCGCTGCAGGTCATTACAGCTGTTTCCGTATCCACCGTCAAATTCGACAGTATTATATGTATTGATAAAAAAGTATACGCACTCATGATCCTGGTCTTCCATGATCACGCCATTCTCTACCATTGTTGCTTTTATCCATTCGAAGTAAAGGGGAGTATAGCGGAATGCCTCCTGTATACAGCGCTTCTGCGCATCTGTCTTTGCCAGCTTCAGAGACTCGCTCTCTGTCAGCGGGGTCGTATGATGCGGGTATAACGCCTCATTGCGTCTCTGATACACTGATGTGCTGCTGCCGTCTCATCATCTCCTCCACGATGCTCATCGGAAGAGACCAAGTCGTATACGAAGGATTCCAGCAGTTCAGAAACCTTCTGATCATGATGTGCTGCAGCTTTTACGAGTTTTTCTGCCTCTGTTGCTGTAAGTCTTAGTTTTATACTGTATTCTTTCATGTTCTTGTCCTTTCTTTCGTTTTCGTTAGCAAGGGGATGCCCCTCGAAAGGCTATCAATGGGGAAACTTATGGTTGTTCTATCTCTGCGAAAACACCCTTACACATATCCTTCAATGCTGCCTATTTTTTTGCAACTCCTTCATCTATGCGCATCCGAGAACATGCGCCACGGCTCATTTTCAGGCCGTTTCCGGAGTTTTTTCTCTATTTCCTTACTCGCATACCTGCTTTTTTAACGCCTGTATCACAGGCTTTCACTACCGATTCTCAGCTCACCGAGACATCCAGTTCACGGACTAAATAATCAAGTGCGCTATATGCATAGCCGATCCATTTGTTAAGATGTTCCTGTCTTTGATAGGTGAGGCGTAGTCGATAATCATCGGTTTCTTTTCTTCCCTGTAATCTATCCATGTAGTCTTTTAACAGGATCTTGAATCTGGAGGGGTGCTGCTTGATATGCTGCAGGTCTCTTGTAACTGTGGATCTGTCGATCTCAAGGATATCGCCGATATCCTTGTTCCTGAGATGAAGTACGTTCTTCAGCTCGCATACTCTCGTTCTCCTTTCCAGGAGCTCCTGCTGTTTGGGCGTTAGATTCGTCAATGTATCTTTGCGTTTCCTTTTGGCATATATGGATTTCTTCAGCCATTTTCGTTTCAGTATCTTTAGCTTTTTTTGTTCGGATATCGTGATGTCCAACTTTTCAATGATCTTTGTTATCGAGGTTGTTCTCCGTCCCGGTGATGGTCGACATACATCCTCGACTTCTTTTGTAGTCATTGGATCATGCATTTCTTTATTCAGCTTCTTAGCCAGTTCGACAGATTCCTCCACGGTATATCCCGACCACACAGCCCTTTCTCGGACCAGGTACAGCAGCATCTCTCGGTATCCTTCATACTGGCCGTTATGATTCCTTAGGATGATCAGCTTTCGCATGTCTTCGTAGAAATCTTTAAAATAAGGTTTCCTCGCCGATATGTCCTTTTTCACTTCCTTCTCCGGCTTCTTCTTTTCCTTTTTCTTCAGTCGATGTTGCTCGACCTCCTCCTGTGTCCAAGGAAGCATATCGGCGAAATCCTGAATACGGTAATCCGTATCCTCATACTGCAGGATCCTTACTTTCCTTCCGGATTTACTGTTGATCGTACCGGGTAGTCGTATCACCTGCGTGATGAGCATCGCACCGGCATCGATACATAATTCTTTAAAACGGATATAGAATGTCTTCATGATTGCTCTGTAGAGACCTTCCATATGGTAGGAACAGTGCTGGAATGCATAGATGACATAAAGACCACGACCGGAATCCATAACAGCAGTCGGAGGGAAGGGAAGCTTGTCCTTTATCTTCTTTTTGTAAAATCTTTCAGCTTCCCAGTCCATAAACCTGTCATCCTTGTAATAGTCAAAATCCAATACCATAGCATTGATATGTCTGACATTACTGCCGGCTTTCTCAGGCTTATAAAAGCTATTGAGTGAATAATAGACATCTTCCGCTTGAGTGAACATCATTCTTCACATTGGTCCAGAAAGATAGAGGTCTGCAGCATATGATCATACATACATCGTTTTCCTTTATCCATCCGGATATGTTCGCAATCCTTCAGCAAGCTTTTGCGCGGCCGGAGTGATATGTAGCTGATTTACAGCCGTTTGCATATCCATACCTTTACATAAAAGAGACATCAGCTCTTCCAATCGTTCATATCTCGATTTTTCTTCCCAAGTGGTAAGGATGGAGGAATAACAGGTATCATCAGCACCGGCATGGATCTTTTTTATCAACTCAGTCCCGGGATCATTCTTTACCTCCTCTCCATCCTCATCGAACAACCCCTGATCATTCAGAATATCCAATGTGTCGTCAACCTTACTGATCAATGCAATATTTTCTCTGACATCCTCAGGTAAGTCATCCCAAGTGTTATCTTTAGAAGCAAGGAACACAAACTCAGGATTTCTGGCAACGGCAAGTAAGATAACACGAACTAATTTTCCATAGGTGTTGATATTTAACCGTGTTCTAAGTTCTTCAACTTGCTCCATTTCTTGTGGAGTGAAGTTAGAACGATTCTTTTATTGCGTATAATCTCCGTTTTGTCAGCCATATCCTTACCTCCGAATAACAAAAAGTGGTACCTGACTATAAACTTAAGGAAAGATTATAGTCAGATACCACAGATTTATAAAAAAACGAACTATTTGTCATAGTTCGTTAAATTTGCACATGGTGACGCGTACGGGATTCGAACCCGTGAATGCTTGCGTGAAAGGCAAGTGAGTTAACCGTTTCTCCAACGCGCCATCATTTAATCGCGAATGCCAGTTAATAATACCACAAGAAGAATTAGTACGCAAGACTTTTTTGAAAAAAACAAATTGAATGCTACATAAAAAGCAGAATACCGTAGAAACTAATCAGATAAGGAGTAAGATTTATAAAGAAATAAAGCTTTTCAATATACCAGTATAACGCGTATAATATATGCGGTTAGATAAATGAGGTAGGAAGATGAAAAAGATATTATTTTTAACAACCGGTGGAACCATCGCATCCAGTTCCAGTGAAGAAGGTCTGGTGCCATCCCTGACAAGCGAGGAAATTTTGCATTATCTCGGTGAGCATCATGGTGATATTGAAATAACCTGTGAGGATTTGCTGCGGCTGGACTCCAGTAACATGCAGCCGGAGGAATGGCAGCTGATTGCAAGGCGCATTGCAGAGGCGAAAAGCGGGTATGACGGTATTGTTCTGAGCCATGGTACAGATACGATGGCGTATACAGCCGGGGCGCTTTCCTTTATGCTGCGCAATCTGGACATCCCCCTGATCATGACAGGAAGTCAGCTGCCGCTGCTTCATCCGCTGAGTGACGGTGTGGAAAATATTCGTGTGGCATTTACCGCTGTATGTGAGGATATTCAAGGTGTGTATGTATGCTTTAACAGAAAAATTATGCTGGCAACACGTGTTGTTAAGGTTCGTACGATGAATTTCGACGCCTTTGAGAGTGTAAACATAGAGCCGTGCGGACGGGTGGATGCCAGAGGTCTGCGTATAAACAGGCAGCTGCTGATTCATCCAACGAATGCGTTTGCTTTAGAGGATGAGCTGTGTAAGGAGGTCGTGCTGATCAAGCTGATACCGGGCATGAACCCGCTGCTGTTCGACAAGCTGGCGGAAATGGATATCCGCGGTATCGTCATCGAAGCCTTTGGTGCCGGTGGAATCAATTTTGTGCGTCGTGATTTGATCAGCAAGCTGGAAGAAATCGTCGCCCGCGGAATCAGTGTGGTCGTATGCAGTCAGTGTCTTTACGAATACAGTGACTTCTCTATCTATCAGACCGGTCAGAAGGTATTGCAGCACGGCGTGATTCAGGGCTATGATATGACAAGCGAGGCCTGTGTTACCAAGCTGATGTGGGCATTGGGAAAAAGTACGGATACAAAGGAAGTAAAGCGGATATTTGAAACCAATTATGTCAATGAGATAACATTGCCATAGGCCTGTGTGCTGTTTTGCTTAAGGATTCATGTTAAACAGAAGCTGTTATCAATCGATGACCCGTAGCTGGTTGAAGGCTTCTGTTTTCTTATGTCTGGCAAACAACATGAAAGCAGAGGCCGGCCTTTTATATTGCTTCTTTCTGTTTGATAAAAGGATGGCTGTCGCAGGGGAGTATGAGCTGAATTTCCCTTATTTTATCGGTTTTCAGCTATAGTAAGCTAAAATATAAGGATTGGTATCATTTAGTATTGAAAAACATATAACTGGTACAATATATTAGTTGACAATTCATTGACAGAATGCTACGATATGCTTGGTGATAATGATGATAGAGAAAAGAAAAGCACCGGCGTTTCATTGCCCCCGCTGGGAAGAACTGCCGGATATGGATTTATATATGGATCAGGTCGTAACCCTGTTAAATGAATATCTGAAGCCGTTTCATGCGAAGGATCAGGAAAAGATGGTAACCTCCACCATGATCAATAATTATGTGAAGCACGGAATCGTTTCCCCGCCCGTCAAAAAGAAATATACGAAGAACCACGTTGCCTATCTGATGGTGGTCTGTATCTTAAAGATGGTGTATCGCATGGATGAAATCAGCAAGCTGATTCGTGTGCAGATTTACAAATATCCCATTGATCAGGCATATAACTATTTCTGTGCTGAGCTGGAATGCTGTCTGAAATGCATTTTCGCCCATAAAAAAGTGCATCATGCGCCAAGTGATGATGAGGGAAGTCTTGTGGTCGACCTGATCCGTAATACCGTGCAGGCTGTGGCTTACACGATTTATGTACGGCACGAGCTGGAGCATCCCCAGATTATGATACAGGAGGAATCCGATACATAGGCGGCTTTCACAGTAATATGTGGAAGCTTTTTTCTTTTTTGTTTATTTCCTTCCATCAGCCGCATATAGTATAGCAAGAGGGATACCAAATGAACGAACTGCTTGTGATTGCCTGGCTGCTGCTTCCTGCTTCCGCTTTGCTGATACAATATTATCTGATACAAAAACGACAGAATTGCTGTGGATCCTGCCGCTTTTGAGTCTGGCCGTCACCTTTTTTATCGGACTGGCGGCTGTATTGTATGCTTTTTTCCTGATTATATTTACAAAGGTTCTGATGGCAGAAGATCCGCATCAAAGCTGATGACCTCACTCGTTTTCATATCGAGAATATATTCATGGGAAACGATCCAGCGCCGGTTTTTATAATCCCGTGTCCGCAGATACAGAAAATCCGCATAAAAACGAAGATTGAAACCGATCTGATCCTGTGAATCCCCGTGCTCTATACGTACGAAGGAAGGCAGATTGATTAAAAACAGATTGCGTCTTGCCAGAACCTCGCATAGGGCGAAGCTGTTGTGCAGATGTCCGCTGATGAAAATGATATGCGGATGTACATCCTTCAGCATGTCCACCTGCAGGTGCTGCTGCGTACCGGTATGATCTTCACTCATAACATGGGTATCCTGCAGCGGCTGGTGTGCGATGATGCATACTGGCTTGTTTTTATCATCCTGCTTTAATCCGTTTAACAGCCAGTCCACCTGCTTTTTGGTGAGAATCATATCGTTCTTGCTTGGCCGCTCACTATTCAAAATATAAAAATGGATGCCTTCTACATACCGGTCAAAATAAATACTTTCCGCATGTCGTGGCAGCAGCTTCCGGTATTCCGGATGAATGCGGTTTTGTGTGCGTGAAAACAGATTATAGAGATCGTGGTTACCCAATGCAGGCAGAATATGAATCGGGAATTCCTGCAGCTGCGTAAGCACCTGTTTCATCTGAAACGGATAGCCGTTATTTGTCAGATCACCGCAAATTGCCACATGGCGAACCTTGCGCTTCCATATATCCTCCAATGCGGCTTCCAGCTTCGCATTCTGTCTGGGGAAAGCGATGTGCAAATCTGACAGCAGCTCCATTTGCAGATAGCTTTTTTCGTTGCAGATCCGATTGCAAAGGCCGTTCTTTTTTTATCCATAGCAAATCTCCTCCTGCTGTATATTGTGGACAGAAAACGCTCTTCTATAACGCATAGAGAAAAAGAATTACAGCTGTTGAACAGCTTTTCCACCGCTGAAAAATTACAATTTCTGTTTATATCTTTTTCGCTTGTGATACTATAATACTGAACGAAAAAGAAAGTTGAGGTATGCGAAGATGGATTATGCAAAAGAAGCGCTGCGTCTGCATGCAGAGTGGAAAGGAAAGCTGGATGTCAATCCCAAAATGGAAATCAACACCAAGGATGATCTGAGTCTGGCGTATACACCGGGAGTTGCTGCTCCCTGTCTGGAAATCGAAAAGGACATCAACAAAAGCTATGAGCTGACCGGACGTGGAAATCTGGTAGCGGTTGTAACTGACGGGACGGCGGTTCTCGGCTTGGGAGATATCGGACCGGAGGCAGGGATGCCGGTCATGGAGGGGAAATGTGTTCTGTTTAAGGAGTTTGGCGGTGTGAACGCAATCCCTTTATGCATTAAAAGCAAGGATGTGGATGAAATCGTACATACAATTGCCCTTTTATCCGGCAGCTTTGGCGGCATCAATCTGGAAGATATCGCAGCACCGCGCTGTTTTGAAATCGAGGCGAAGCTGAAGAAGCTGTGTGATATTCCGGTATTCCATGATGATCAGCATGGAACTGCCATCGTTACCGCAGCTGCTTTGTTAAATGCGGTAAAGCTGACAGGCAAAAACATGGGGGATCTGCGCATCGTCATTAACGGTGCAGGCTCTGCAGGTATTGCGATTGCCCGCTTGCTGCTGAAAATGAATTTCGGTGATGTTATCCTGTGCGATTCCAAGGGGAGTGTATATAAGGGAAGAGAAGGCATGAATGCCGGCAAGAAGGAGATTGCTGAGCTGACGAACAAGGGACTGTTGAAGGGAAGTCTTGCGGATGCCATGAAGGGAAGCGATATCTTCATCGGGGTATCCGCTCCGGATGTGGTCAGTGAGGCTATGGTAGCCAGCATGAATGAAAAATCCATCGTCCTGCCAATGGCAAATCCAGTGCCGGAAATCATGCCGGACAAGGCTAAGCATGCCGGTGCCTTCGTGGTAGGAACCGGGCGCAGTGATTTTGCTAATCAGATCAACAATGTTCTGGCATTCCCTGGTATCTTCCGTGGTGCCCTGGATGTTCACGCAAGCGATATCAATGAGGAAATGAAGGTTGCCGCTGCATATGCGATTGCTTCCTTGGTACGTGATGAAGAGCTGAGCGTAGATTATATTATCCCAAGTGCTTTGAATAAAGAGGTGGGTGCTGTTGTAGCAGAAGCTGTTGCACAGGCGGCAAGGGAAAGCGGTGTAGCGCGCATATAATTGAATAGAGAATACGGTGACCAGTATGAAGTATAGAAATCGCCGTATTTTTTGGTAAGCAGGTGGAGGGAGCGTGCCGTCCGACGGATATGGGAGAATAAGCTTCATCTGTAAAGCTCAGCCTGCGTTTTCTATTTCTATCATAAAAAAAGAGCTCCTATCAACCTGATGCGGAGTTCTTTTTCTATCTGTATGTTATGTAAAAAATATTATAGGAAATCGTGCCGATTTCCTATAATGTAGAGCTGCGCTACTATGTTAAATCGTCCCGATTCCCATAATAGCATTATCACCCTATATATAGAATTGAAATATTTCATATTTCATTCTCCGGGTGTCATAAATCTCTAACCCATTATACCATGTTTTCTGCTATGACGTAGGCATCAAATTCTTCCGCACTCAAAAAGCCGAGTGCCACACAGGCTTCTTTTAAGGATATCCCATCCTGATAGGCTTTTTTTGCTGTTTTTGCGGCATTTTCATAGCCGATATGCGGATTCAGAGCAGTAACGAGCATCAGTGAATGCTGCAGATATTCCGCCATTTTTTCTTCGTTTGCCCGGATACCCTCTACACAGTGGATGCGGAAGCTGCGCAGACCGTCACTGAGCAGGGTGACGGATTGCAGGAAGTTATAAATAATCACCGGCATGAAGACATTCAGCTCAAAATTACCCTGACTGGCCGCAAAGCCGATGGCCGCATCATTTCCCATGACCTGTACGGCTACCATGGTCATCGCTTCACATTGTGTCGGATTCACCTTTCCCGCATAATGCTGCTTCCTGGCTCATTTTCCGGTATCCGAATTTCCTGCAAACCACAACGCGGCCCGCTTGCCAGCCAGCGTACATCATTTGCCATCTTCATACAGTTTGCCGCCAGTGCCTTCAGCGCACCATGGGCAAAGCAGATATCATCCTTCGCAGACAGAGCGTGGAATTTGTTCGGGTCGCTGATAAATTGAGTAGCCAGCTGATCGCTCAGCCTTTCACAGACGAGATCGCCGAATCCCTGCGGGGTATTCAGTCCGGTACCGACTGCCGTCCCTCCAATGGCAAGCTTACGCAGGGAATCGATTGCCTTCTGCAGCATATCGATATTGTTCTCCAGCATGCCTCTCCATCCGCTGATTTCCTGTGAAAAGCGCAGTGGTGTCGCATCCTGCAGGTGTGTACGTCCGATTTTGATGATATGCTGATTCTCTTTTTCCAGACGCTTTAAAGCATGAATCATTTCCTCCAGCTGGGGCATCAGCTGTTTACGTAGTGCTTCAATCGCTGCGATATGCATAGCAGTAGGGAACGTGTCATTGGAACTTTGTCCCTTATTCACATCGTCATTTGGATGCAGCAGCTGTTCCCTTGCAATTTCATTTCCGCGATTGGCAATGACCTCATTCACATTCATATTGCTCTGTGTTCCGCTTCCTGTCTGCCAGACAGAAAGTGGGAAGTGAGCATCCAGTCTGCCGCATAAAATCTCATCACAGGCAGTGGCAATCGCATCCAGCTTACGCTCCTCCATACGGCCAAGCTCATAGTTGACCTTTGCGCAGGCCAGCTTCAGATGTGCAAAGGCACATATCATGCTCAGAGGGATTTTCTCATCCCCGATTTTGAAATTCTCATAGCTGCGCTGTGTCTGGGCTCCCCAGTATTTATCTTCCTCCACAGCGATTTCACCCATGGAATCATGTTCCATTCGTGTTTTCATAAGACGCACTCTCCTTTTTATCTCTACACTGATTTTATCATGTTCCGGTATGAAAAAAAGAGCCGGACAGGAAAGAGCGGCTCAGAAAGCTATGCACAAAAGTAAAAGACAGAGAAGCAGAAGTCCCGAAATACTGGTACCGAATGATGCCCAGCACCAGACCGGCGATCGCTCTGCCTGCCGG
>ENA-OQCK01000226-OQCK01000226.1-human-gut-metagenome-genome-assembly--contig:-NODE-226-length-33585-cov-19.780381_pt1 | contig 33585 bp, 25 predicted proteins | sample MGYA00242498_ERZ504578 | MGnify/ENA primary metagenome ERZ504578 (study PRJEB26092, sample SAMD00036229) | human gut metagenome | host: Homo sapiens | study: EMG produced TPA metagenomics assembly of...
ACGGAAAGGAAGTGGATACATTGGCTTTACCTAATCATTGTATCATTCGTAGTATACATCGGAATCGTAAAAACTTACTTCCTCAGGGGCAAACCCTGGTTCCCGGTGATCAAGTGGAGATAGAAATAGATGCGCAGGATATAGAAAAATTATACGAACCGTTGGTCAGTATGGCAAATATCTATTAAATTTGCCGTATGAAAAAGAAATTCCAGCTTGAAGTTCCGGGAGGAGCCGACAAGGTGTTGCTTCATACTTGTTGTGCTCCTTGTTCATCAGCCATCATAGAGTGCTTGATGCAGCATGGTGTCACTCCGGTTATCTATTATTGTAATCCCAATATTTATCCGTTGGAGGAATACATTATCCGCAAGGACGAATGTACGCGGTACGCCCAGTCCTTGGGATTGGAAATTATAGATGCCGATTATGATCATGATGCCTGGCGTTGTCGAATGGCAGGAATGGAGCAAGAGCCTGAAAGAGGAGGCCGTTGCTTGCGTTGTTTCAAGATGCGACTGCAGGAAACCGCACGTTATGCTCACGAACATGGATTCCCGGTTATCACTACTACGCTTGCTTCCAGCCGTTGGAAAAGTTTGGAGCAGATAGAGGAAGCGGGCCGATATGCTACGGCCCTTATCCGGATGTCACTTATTGGGAACAGAACTGGCGTAAAGGTGGATTGAGCGAGCGTCGCATTGCTATCATTAAGGAATATAATTTTTATAATCAGCAATATTGTGGCTGTGAGTTCAGTATGCGGAAAGAAGAAAAGGAAGAATGACAGGAATGAGGATGCTTAAACTGTGGGTGGTTGTAATGTTATTGGGACTCTTGCCCGTTGTTTCAGAGGCGCAAGAAGAAATAAATAATGCCATTAATGTACAGTTGGAGTATCTGAAAAAGTATCCTAAAGATAAAGAAGCGCTTCGGAAGTTAGTTTTCTCTATTTGAATAAAGCAGATTATGATCAGGCTATCTTTTATGGTCGACAATTGTTTGAGATAGGTTATAATGAACGGGATTACAATGGCGCTGTAATTTATTCTCATATTTGTCTGGGGCAGGCCCATATGATGAAGGGAAATGTAAAGGAGGCTTATAGTCATTTAGGGCAGGCCAGGCTGATAGGTGAAAGTAATAAAAATGATTCCGCCTTATGTTCTGTATATAATGGTCTGGGACTTTATGCATCGAATGTCCAAAAAGACTATTATCGTTCACTTATTTATTTCTTCAAAGGAGTTGAAGCTGCAAGACGTTGTCATTATGACAGACTCTATTCCATTTTACTTTCTAATATTGCCGGTATTTATTATTTGAAAAATGATAGCACAGGATTGAAATATGCCCTTGAATGTTATGAACTGGGACATGAACGGAAAGATCCTTATCTGATTTATAGTGGTTCAACCAATACCGCTTATATGTATTATTTGAAGAGTGACTATAATACAGCATTGAAATATATTCAGGAGGCGGAGTTCACCATGGTGCAGAATGACTTTTATGATCAATCAAACGTTTACAATCTTTATGGATATATTCTGCATAAATTGAATAAAGATGATGAAGCGCTGGGCTTTTTCCGGAAGGCTTTGGACTTGAAAGAACAGGGAAATATTTCTTCAGTGATGAATTCTTATTTGGGCTATGCCGAAATTTTAATGGAGCATCATCAGTATGACCGGGCTGTCTGGATGCTGAAAGCCGGAATAGAACTGTCTTACCAACAGGCTAATGCCATTTATCGAAGTGACCTGTTGCAGGCTTTATCCCGATGTTATGAAGAAGATGGTATGCTGGTAGAGGCGTTGAAGTATCATAAGCTCTATCAGCTGGAAACAGATAGCTTATATAATGCGGAAAAGGAACGTGCCGTGGGGGAGATACGTGCAAAATACGATATGGAACGGCAGGAAAACGAGATAAAACAAAACCGTCTGGAATTATTGGAAAAGGAAAATAAGATGCAATTGCTTATAGCCGGATTTATCTGTATCTTCATAGCTGCCTCTTTACTATATTACTTATATTACAGAAAAAATAAGCTGTACCTTACCATTGTGAAGCAAAATCAGGACGCTATCCGGCGTGAACAGCAATTGCAGAATAAAATAGACGAGCAGTTTGCAGAGATAGGCCGCCAGTCCGCTCTTTTACAAGAATATCTTACGGACTCGACGAAAACTTCTTTGCCGCAACCTGAGAAGTATGCTTCATCCTCGTTGACAGATGAAAAGAAGCAGGATTTATTTCTGCGTTTGGAAACGCTGTTGCGGGAGGAGAAGGTATTTACAGACAATCTGCTGACCAAAGAGAAAGTAGCGGAAATGTTGGGAACTAATCGTACTTATCTCTCTCAAATTATTAATGAGCAGACCAAGCAGACTTTTACTCAATTTGTAAATGGTTTCCGCACAAAAGAGGCAGTCCGTTTACTTTCCGATCCTGATAACCAAACTCCGCTAAAGGCGATTTCAGCTGAATTGGGCTTTAATTCCATGACTACTTTTTATAGCCAGTTTCAGGCGGCTACTGGTATGACTCCCGCTCAGTATAGAAATAAAGTGCAGGAATTGCATAAAAATAGATAATCTATTAATTTGCTATCATAAATTTATCCAAATGCGGCAATTGCTGTATTTGGATAACCTGTTTTTGCTATAATTTAAAACTTTATGCATTAATTTGCTATCGACGTAATATAAGCTGTAAAACTGTTTTAACAATAAAACGGAACTTAAAAAGTGATTATAAACAGTATTAATATTAAATCTATGAAGAGTATGAAACATTCAGATTACCACGGAAAGCTACTTCGACTGGCGATGGTTTTCGTTGCATTGTTTTTGTGTGGAACAATGGCATATGCACAAACAGACCGGATGATCAGCGGTATAGTTGTAGATGAGAATGGAGATCCCCTGCCTGCCGCTCACATCCGTCAGGTGAGCCAGACGAAAGGGGAGGAACTAGCTGCTGTCATAACCGATATGAACGGGCACTTCCGGCTGACCCTGCTCCGCACAGCGAAAGAGATAGAAATCTCTTACTTGGGCTATGAATCAAAGAAAGTAAGATTGACAAGTGCGAACAGTTACAGAATTGTTTTGGAGCCGGCCTCCGAACTGCTGGACGAGGTGGTGGTAACCGGATATCAGACTATCTCCAGGGAACGGGCTACCGGTTCATTTGCGAAAGTAGATTCGAAAAAGTTGGAAACTCAACGGTTAAGTAGTGTCAGCTCATTGATGGAGGGAAGAATAGCAGGTTATAGTGACGGTAAGATACGTGGTGTGACTTCGATGAACGGACTTACTACTCCTCTGTATGTGATTGATGGGTTTCCGGTAGAGAAAACTATTTCTGACGGACTGGGCAACTGGGTCGAAAATGTACCTGATTTGAATATAGAGGATATAGAGAATATTACGGTATTAAAAGATGCCGCGGCTACGTCTATCTATGGTGCTCGTGCTGCTAATGGTGTAGTAGTCATCACTACTAAAAAAGCCGGAAAGAATCAGCTGAATGTATCATTTTCAGCGACATTGACAGTACGCCCTTATAATTTTTATACCGGTCACTTGGCCGGTACGGCTGACATGATAGAGATGGAAAAGGAGTGGGCGGCCATGAATCCTAATCTTCAAGGAGAGGGAGCATCCCAATATGCACAGAATTTATTGGACAATGCATCCATGTATTCCTGTTTGGGGGTACAGGCTATTTTAAAACATCATACAGGTGCGATCAGCGAAGCACAAATGGAGCAGACGCTACATGAACTGGCTTCACAGGGATTCCGTTATTATGATGATGTGAAGAAATATGGTAAACGAAATCCGTTTTCGCAACAATATAACTTGAATATCGGGCGTGGAACGGAAAAAAATACATTTAATGCTTCGCTGTCTTACAGGAATAACCGGGAAGAAGATAAATATACTGACAGCGAGAGTTTCGGATTGAATTTGCAGAACACTAGCCGGCTTACTTCATGGCTGAGTCTGGATTTGGGAACGTATCTGAATTATGGAGATGGTACAACGCAGAGTTATAATCTGACCTCACCCGGATATAATTATGTTCCTTATAGTTCGTTGTTGAATGGCGATGGAAGCTACTATACTAACACGGCTGCCGACCGGTACAGTAAGTCACAACAGGAAATTATTTCTTCTTACGGATTGTATAGTATGGATATTACCCCTTTGGACGAATTGGGAAGAAACTTGTCGAAGAGTAAGAATTTTAGTAATCGTACTTTTGCGAGACTTAATTTTAAATTCACAGACTGGTTGAGATACACTGCTTCGTTCCAATATGAAGTAGGGGAATATAAGACAAGCCAATTGCAAGATAAGGAAAGCTATGCTGTGCGTAATAAAGTAAATACATTTGCTACTGATGCAAGTGGGAGTGGCCAGGCTACTTATAATCTTCCTTATGGCAATATTTATACAACGGGAACTAATAGTATTCGTGCTTATAATTTCCGTCAGCAATTGGATTTTAACAAGACATTTGCAGAAAAACATGATGTGACCGCTTTGTTTGGTATGGAAGTACGTGAAAATAAGACGGAATACAATAATCGGAAATATTATAATTATGATCCGGCTTTACTAACTTATGATCTTATTGATGAACGGGTGCTGAGTAATACTTATACCGGAGTTTTGGGAAACTATGTATCATTCAATAAAAATGATATCTCCAACATCTATGAACTGGTAAATCGTTTTGTTTCTTTTTATGGGAATGCAGCTTACACGTATGATGGTAAATATATGGTGACAGGAAGCATTCGTTGGGATCGTACCAATTTGTTTGCTACTGGTTCCAAGTATCAGAAGAAACCTATCTGGTCGGTAGGTGCTGGTTGGAATCTGGACAAAGAATCTTTTTTTAAAGTTTCATTTATAAATATGATGAAACTGCGTTTCAGTTATGGTATCGGTGGTAACATCGCCAAGAATTCTGCTCCTTATATGACGGCTTATTATAATAATAATACCCATGTGGGCGGCATACAAGGGACTATCAGCAACCGTCCTAATCCTGATTTGCGGTGGGAAAAGACAACTACAGCTAATATTGGTGTAGATTTCTCTATGTTTAGAAATCGATTGAACGGTTCTATTGAATATTATAATAAGTCGGGCGTGGATTTGTTAGCCAATACCAATGGAGTACCTACCGAAGGTTTTGGTTTTTCTACTTATACCATGAATAATGGTAAAATGAGAAACCGTGGATTCGAGTTGACTCTTTCCGGTGATGTCATTATGGGAAAAGATTGGAATTGGAACGTAGGTGGTGTGCTGGGATACAATAAGAATAAAGTGACTTATGTCAATGTAAAAGCACCTGCTATTTTTCTTCAGTTCGATTATCCTGCCGCCTATCCCCGTGTTGGAGTGCCTTATAATGCCATTTATGGATATCTGTGGGCAGGGCTGGATAGTAAAGGGCAGCCTCAGGTGTATGACTCGGAAGGAAATATCCATGTAAGCAGTTCACCGCAAAAAGTGGAGGATGCTGTGTATTTAGGAACTTCTGTTCCGGTTTATAGTGGGGCTGTTAATACCAATCTCCGTTATAAGAATTGGGAACTGGCTGCTCAACTGCTTTTTGAAGGGGGGCACAAAATGCGGAATACCAATATAGCCTATCCGGGATTAGGAGTGACAAGTAAGGATGTGAGTAAACGTTGGCGTCAGCCTGGTGATGAGGCATATACCGATGTACCACGCTATGTTCCGTCAGAAAGCAAGGATTATAATTCTTACTCATCCGATCTTTATAGCAAGGCTTCCATTCATGTACTTGATGCCGATAACTGGCGCTTGAAGAATCTCTCTGTTACTTATCATGTTCCTGCAAGTGTATGTCAGAAGTTTTATGTAAAAAATGCACGTATCATGCTAGGTATGGAAAATGTGTTCACTTTGCTAAAAGCCGTGATGTGAAATGGATGCTTGGGGGATATAGTAAACCAAATTATTTGTGTAATGTCAATTTGAACTTTTAAATGAGAGCAATATGAAAAAGATACTATTTATGATAATGACAGTGTTGGGGTGGATAAATCTGACTTCTTGTAATGATTATTTGGATATTGTTCCCAAAGGGAACAAAATTCCTACTACCTTGGCTGATTTTGAAGCATTGCTGCGAGATGAATATACCATTGGCTATATTCCTGTAACGAATAGTCTTTATCTGTTGAATGATAAATTTGTAGGACAAAGCAGTCTGACTAGCGTTACCCTTACGAGTGCCAATTATCTGTGGAATGAAACAGCGGACAGAATTGTACTGAACAATCAGGACGAAGGGACTTATTACCGTAGTTATATGGCTATTTCCACTTGTAATCTCTTGCTGGAGCATGTTCCCGTTGCAACCGAAGCGACTGATTCCGAACGCAATGAGGTAATGGCTTATGCCAAAGTGATTCGTGCTATGAGCTATTACATACTGGCCAATTATTATGCTGATACCTATGTGTCTGCAACTGCCGGTACTAAACTGAGTGTACCTTTGATAACCAGTGCCGATATCAATGCTCCTCACAAGCAGGTCACTATTCAAGAAATCTATGATTTCATGATTAAAGATGTGAAAGAAGCCATAGAACAAGGATTACCCGAACAGTCAAGGACTGTTATCCATCCCAATTTGGGAGCAGCCTATGCCTTCTTGGCACGGGTCTATCTGCAAATGGCGAATTATGAAGAAGCATTGAAATACGCGGATATGGCTTTGGAACAGAACGATAATCTGTATGATTGGATTTCTTATTACGACACTCATAAGGAAGCTATTACAAAAGAAGACAGTTATCCGTCGTTACCGTCAGTGACAGGGTATGATTATGTGGAGAATTACTATTTCCGTTGTGGAGAGGGTAATCCTAACTATGCTACCAGCGAACTTAATATTCCGGTGGAACGTGCGGAGAGTTTCGAGGAAGGGGATGCACGTTTTTTTTCCCGCTGGAAACTACGCACGGTAAATCAGGATACTTACTATCAAGGTTTGGCCAAAGGATATTTCAACGGGGCTGGTCTGACCACTTGCGAGGTATATCTCATCAAGGCCGAATGTTTGGCACGTCAGGTCACAGGTAATGATTTCTCTGCTGCTATGGATGTGTTGAACAAGGTACGTAAGACCCGTATTCTGCCGGAGATATATCAACCCTTGCAGGCTTCAACTTTGACAGAAGCCATTGACTTGATCCGACGTACGAAAGACAATGAATTGATTTTCACTATTGTGCCATTCGCTGATGCCCGGAGGTTTAATGCCGAAGGTACTTTTGCACGTGCGCTATCCAAAACATGGGAAGAGCAGACTTATACATTAACCCCGGCTTCACATCTTTGGATTATGCCTTTCCCGGCAGGTGCCGTTCAGAATCCGGGTAATGGAACTATCACTCAAAATGTATCTAAATAACCTATAAAAACAGACTTTATGAAATTGATGTATTTATTAGCAACATCCGCCGTTGTTTTGGTGATGATGGCATCTTGTACCCGGCAGTCGGTAACGGGGTACACACTGACAGCTGCAATTGATGGAATTCCTGACGGATCCCATGTACAGTTATTTCCTGTAAGTCATGGTCATGAAAAACCGGTGGCGGACACTACTGTTGTAGATGGAAAATTTATATTTAAAGGGGTGGCGGATGAACCTCTGGCTGTACGGTTGATGGTGAAAGATGCATACGGTTCCATGCCTCTGATGTTGGAGAATGGCAGTATAAGCGTGGAGGGTAAGGTGACTTCTGAAAACCTTAATGGAACCGTGAATTATAATTTCTCACAGGTTTCAGTGACGGGATCTCCTTTGACGGACAAATATGTAAAATTATTGAGCACACGTGATGCCTTGGATTCTATTTATGTGACGAATAACGAGAAGTTTAAGGATATCCGTGCTGCCTATGGAAAAGCGAGAGTTGCCAAAGATAAGATCTTGATGGATTCTGTCGTTGCTACGGAAGCTTACAAAGCATCTGCCGTGGCCGATAGTTTGTTCTTTGCTACGGTAGATGCCACTTACTATAAATTAGTTATGGACAATAAAGATTCTTATTGGGGGCCTCTGATGATGATCAGTTTGTTTTCTTATCTTACCGAAGAGCAGAAACCGTGGTATGATGCCTTGTCAGAAGAGGCTAAACATTCCCGCTATGGAAAAATGGTGAAAGAGAGTGTGGCTCCTGATAGTCAGATCGGTTCTAAAGTGCCTGTCTTTACAGCCAAGTCACAAGATGGGAAATCGGTAACTTTAACCGATTTGTGCCAAGGTAAGAAGTATGTCCTTATTGATTTTTGGGCATCATTGTGTAATCCTTGCCGTAAGGAGATTCCTAATTTGAAAAAACTCTATACGCAATATGCAGACAGGGGTTTCCAGATTGTAAGTATCTCTATTGACAAAAAAGAGGCGGAATGGACAAAAGCGCTGAAAGAAGAACAACTTCAGTGGCCTAATTTTTTGGATACTGAAGGTATTGCTGATATATATAAAGTGAAATTTGTTCCTACTATGTATTTGATAGATGCCCAAGGGGTCATGGTAGGAGAAAATCTTCGTGGTGAGGCTTTGGCAAATAAACTGGCTGAGCTTTTTGGAGAGATTGAATAATCATATTCTTTTTATGGCATTCTGACATAGGACGGGGCGGAGTCGATGAATAAGTTGGATCTGTCCCGTTGTCTTATGTTTCGGACTGACCCTTCTGTTGATTCAGCCCCCCTGTACAAGACTATCCAGGTTTATTTTGATTCAAATCCTTCATAAGTGTCTAATCCGCTTGCCTACAGTCGTTTATTATGAAGAATTTAAAGCACAATCCTTCATGAATCCGTCATTTTCGGGTCAACGGTCTAAATTTTAAGGCTGAGCCGTTTTCTAACTGAGCCGTCGGCATACCCTGCACAAAGCAGGATAAAAATAAAGAAGCTATCGAATATTCGATAACTTCTTTATTTGGTAGCCCGTGGGGGAATCGAACCCCCCTTTCAAGAATGAAAATCTTGCGTCCTAACCGATAGACGAACGGGCCATCCTTTTTATCGAGGATTTCTCTCTCGATTGCGGGTGCAAAGGTAGTGACTTTTTTTGAATTTGCAAACATTTCCCAAACTTTTTTCTAAACTTTTTGTTCATAGTCCATTGAATAGACTATTTACCTAAACTTAACTTTTATGAAAACTATCTTTAAATCAATGAGTTGTCTTATACTGGGCGCAATGATTGTTACGCCGATGTTTGCGCAACAAAAAGATCTTTATCCGGAGTTGGAAGGACCGGGACCTGTTGTTATTATCTCAAAAGATAAAAATGGCAAGGAGGAATTAATCAATGTATTTGAAGAAACGCAACGTCCGCATTTCCATGATCCCCGTGCCCCTCGTTTTTTACTTACTGACCAACAGGGAAAGTTTGCATTGGGTATCGGTGGTTATTTGAAAACTACAATGGAATATGATTTTAATGGGATAGTGGATGACGTTGACTTTATCCCTGCACTCATTCCGCAACCGGGATCCACTGCTGTCCGTAATCAGTTCCAGATGGATGCAAGCACTTCCACTATCTTTTTAAAATTGGTGGGGAGAACCAAGCATTTGGGCAACTTCATCGTTTATACAGCCGGAAACTTCCGTGGAAGTGGAAAGACTTTTGAATTGCAGAATGCTTATTTATCCTTCCTGGGCTTTACTATGGGGTATGATACCGGATTGTTTATGGACTTGCCGCAGCTCCTCCGACTATTGATTTTCAAGGACCTGACGGGATGACTTTCTATCGCGCCACCCAGTTGCGTTATGAAGCCAATGTGATGAAAGGTTTGAAAGTGGGTGTCGGTGTGGAAATGCCGTCAGTAGACGGTACTCCGGCACAAGATGTGAGAATCGGTAAGCAGAGGATGCCGGATATTCCTGCCTATGTACAGTATTCTTGGGCAAAGGCTAGTCATATACGTGTGGGAGGAATCTTGAGAAGTATGACTTATGAGGATCAAGTGAATAATAAGGCAAAGTCATTGACCGGTTGGGGGATACAGGCATCGGGAACAGCAAGACTGGGTGGTTTCCAGCTTTACGGACAATATACTTATGGTAGAGGTATTGCTCAATATTTGAATGATATCAGCAACTTGAATGTAGATATCGTTCCTTTGGCCGATGAGTCCGGACGTATGCAGGTACTGCCCATGAAAGGATGGTATGCCGGATTACAGTATAATTTCTCGAAACGGGTATTCGCATCGGCTACGTATAGCCAGTCACGTCTGTTTACAGAAGATTGCTATGCTCACTTTAATGAAACTCAGTATAAAAAAGGTCAGTACCTGGTTGCAAATGTATTCTGGAATGTAAGTCATAACTTGCAGGTAGGTGCGGAATATCTTCATGGTTGGAGAGAGAATTTTAATGATGTGAACCGTGAAGCAAACCGTATAAACTTGAGTGCGCAATATAATTTCTAACTTATTTTTCCTATCTTTGTGTCTATCAATAATGGAAAGAGAATGAAAAAAAATAGGTGCACATGTATCCGTAAGCGGGGGCGTGGAAATGGCCCCCGTTAATGCATTAGGGATAGGAGCGGACGCATTCGCTCTTTTTACAAAGAATCAGAGGCAATGGGTTGCAAAACCTTTGTCTGTCGAGAGTGTTACTCTGTTTAAAGAAAACTGCGAGAAAGAAGGTTTTGATGCCCGGTATGTTCTTCCTCATGACAGTTATCTGATAAATTTGGGACATCCTGACGAGGAAGGGCTGGAGAAGAGTCGTGCAGCATTTTTGGACGAAATGCAGCGTTGCGAGCTTTTAGGATTGAAAATGCTGAATTTTCATCCCGGAAGTCATTTGAACAAGATATCCATAGAGAAGTGTCTGGACAGGATTGCCGAGTCTGTCAATATGACTTTGGATAAGACGACCGGTGTGACTGCTGTGATTGAGAATACAGCCGGACAGGGAAGTAATGTGGGAAATGAATTCTGGCATTTGAGATATATTATAGATAAGGTGGAGGATAAATCTCGTGTGGGAGTTTGCCTGGATACTTGCCATACCTATACCGCCGGTTATGATATTGTGAATGAATATGACCGGGTCTTTACCGAGTTTGATGAGGTAGTGGGGAGAAACTATTTGTGTGCCATTCACTTGAATGACTCAAAGAAACCATTGGGTAGCCGGGTAGACCGTCATGACAGTATCGGAAAGGGGCTGATTGGTATTGATTTCTTCCGCCGCTTTATGCAGGATTCCCGTTTTGACGATATGCCCGTTATTCTTGAAACTCCCGATGACACCATTTGGCGGGACGAGATTAAAATGCTTCGCAGCTTTGAGTCATAGTTTGTGGCTGGGTGAAAACATATTTAAGGAATTCAGCTATCATTTGCTTGTAAGGGCGAGGTTTGCTCGCCCGAAAATAGGCTGATTTGCATATTCTCCCAAGATCGTGCCCGTTGGTTCGGGCAGGCAAAAAAACTTATATTCGTCAATCTGAGTTGGCAAATAGTATTTTCACCACCGTAGGGGCAGACTCGTGTATCTGCCTGATAGTACGAAAGCAGTTGCAGGTTCTCTTTCCAAAGTATGACCGACCGTGGTCTTGTAAGCAGCTTCTTGACGATAAAGTCGGGAGAGAAGCGGAACTCTGGAAGAACCTGCAGACTGTTATCTAAAACTTATAAAATGAAGAAACCGACCTTTTGGGTCGGTGTTCTACGGTAGATGTTTTTCCTTTGCTTGACGGCTATGAGACAATCCCTGCCCCTACAGCTGAATACATGACAGCACTATCGGACGGACTTTCGGCATCTCCTCATTTACTTGAAATCCGGGCCATACTCCAACCAAAATACCATTGCCCAATCCTGGTCATTGGCAAACGGGTCATAAAGATGAACTTTTTGTCCGTTCACTTTGTTCGGATAGATAAAGGCGCAGCTTCCTCTTCCGTCTTCGGTGAAGAGGCATAGATTGTTCCGGAAAATATTCAAGGCCCGTTCTGTATATTCTTGTTTTCCGGTCGCTTTGGCATAAAGACGGAAGGCAATACCCGATAAAGTGCTCCAGTAATGTGGGAAGGTATCTCCCCAAATCCGGTCTTTTCCAAACCAATAACCATCCCAGTGACGAATAGCGATGTCATAAAGGTGGAAACTGGGCTGTTTTCCGCCAAATGATTCTAATAAAGGAAGCTGCTTTCGGCCCCTTTCAGATATTTTTCATCCCCGGTGAGCATATATACATTCAGCAGATGGATAATGGACGGAGCTACGATGCTCTGTTCGTAATTGACTTCGGAGGTCGGATAATTAGGCCCGTTTTCACAAAATACGTCTGCCATTGATTTGAAATCGTTCAGCAGAGTGTCCGCTTCGGCAGTAAATCCGTTTTCTTTCAATAGAGTATAGCCGTAGGTCGGGATATTGATGCAATAAAAACCATGCTTGAAATAACGGACCAGTGCACGCAGTGTGCCGTACCCGTCTTTCAGATATTGTTTATTGCCTGTGGTGCGGAACATGGTAAACCAGAAATCGGCCACCCACGGATAGTTGTATCCCCGGTTCTTGCTCTTGAAGTCTACGGTGGAATTGGTTGTGTGGTCCGGTTTCTGGATGCGGCGGATGAAAGATACGTAGTTGTTCAGGGCATCCATTAATTTTTTGTCGGAAGTACGTTGGTATTGTAGAGCCAGCAGAATCCCCATAGCTACCCTTTCTCTGGCTTCGTCGCAGTCAGAGCGTTTGCTGCCACTTTCTCCGTTGATGTAAAGGGATTCGGTATCGTTGTCATAAACAATGAAGGCACCGCTTCTAGGGTCACCGGGCTTGATGAACTGTTGGTGTCCGGCAATGAACTGACACCGGTGGTTGACCAGGCTGTCAAAGTTGCTGACGGCAAGACACTCTACCGACGTTGCTTTCCGTTCCCGTAGGCCAGTGTGAAAATCTTCTCTCCGGGTTCATTTATTGTGGTGGTATAAGTGATGTTGTCACCGCTTACTTCTGCCACTTCTTTACCGTTCAGCAACAGCTTGCCTTTCAGTGAGGGGCAGTTGCTTTTGAACGAAACATTTATTTTTTCGCCTGCTTCTACTACATAACGGTCTGCTGAGGCTATGATCAGACCGTTGTCTATGGCTTTTGCTTGGAATTCATCCCAGTTGTCCGCCGATAGGAGTAACCATTGTATGGTATAACATTCTCCCGGCTTTAAAGTCTTGTCCTGTGGATTAAGTTGGAAAACACCGCGGAAGTTGGAGCTTCCTTTTTTCTGCGAGCGCTCCCTCACTTCATAGCCTTTAATGGCACCTTCTTCCATAATCAGTCCCAATCCGCCGGGGGCTCCGCTCATCCGGGTGCAATAGACATAGGCTTCATTTCCTCCTGCCCATATATGTGCATTGCAACGGGCTTCGTAGCAAGTCCGGGCATCCGGATAATTGTCATTGAAAGGTGTGTTGATGGCAATGTCCTGTAAGTCGGCGTCTTTTTCTCCGGTGTTTACGAATTCGTAGGATTCTACCAGGTTCCCGTCCCTGTTCCATTTTCGGGCTACGTTTATTTCTATGTCACCTGTCTGGTATTTCACGGTCATGTGATGGCTCGTGTCATGTTTTTTGTCGGGATATTCCAGGAGTATTCAGTGCCGTTTATCCGAAGATGTCCCAATCCCCATCCATACCGGGAGTCCACCCATTCGTATTGTGTTCCATCCGTACGCAGGATCCAGTTCATGGAAGTGTCGCTTGTCAGATAAAGTCCGCTTAGCGCCCCTGTTTGTGAGTCGGCTTTGAACGTGATGTTTTTAGGGTAGCTACAACTGCCTAGTGCAATTAATGCCAAAGGTAATGCAGCATACAAGAAAAGCTTCATGATGTTTTTCATACTTATTTGGATTATTGATGTAACTGTGCAAAGAAAGGAATAAAAAGGGAAATTAATTTGTACTTTTCATACATAATCCTGTAAAATAGTTCATTTTCTTTATAAAAAGGCTTGAAGTGCCTGTTATTTTGTGGTTTTGAATCATTTTTTAGGTGCGGGTTGTGCGGGATAACGCGGATTTTTTCTTATGATAACATGAGTTTATTATAAGACTAGCTTATAACTGACAGGAATATGAGCAAGACTGATATTGAATTTTAATAATCCTTTTGTCATTTAACTCAAAACCATCCTGTAACGAGTTATTTCTTATATCGAACTTACGTTAATGTTATATCCCGCCGGTAGAGTGGTTTGTGTCTTTCATTGTATGGTTAAGCCTTTTCTATCCTATCCCTAAGCTTAAACGAACGTATCCTTCTATCTCCATAGCTTTGGAGTTAACTCCCAAGCTTATGGAGATAACTCCAAAGGCTATGGAGTTAACTCCGCAAGTTTGGGAGATAGAAGTTGTCAGTAAAAGAACCCTTAACCTGAAGGATACAACCGCTTAGCTTGCCGTAGTTTATAGGATAATATATCCTTTCCGTATCCTTCGTTTATTTTATGTCCTGATTACATGTCTTTTATTTCATCCAAGTTCTTCTGGATATCTTCGTCTTTTAACTCATAATTCATCAAGTTACCTGCCAGGTATTGGTCGTATGAGCCATATCAATCAGCCCGTGACCTGAAAGGTTGAACAGGATCACTTTCTCTTCACCGGATTCTTTGCACTTGTTCGCCTCGCGTACAGCGGCGGCGATGGCATGCACGATTCGGGAGCCGGAATGATTCCTTCTGCTTGTGCGAACAAACAACCAGCCTGGAAGGATTCTAATTGCTGGATATCAACCGCTTCCATCAGATTGTCTTTCAATAATTGTGAAACGATGACACCTGCACCGTGATAACGGAGACCTCCCGCATGGATATTGGCCGGAGAGAAATTATGCCCCAGTGTAAACATGGGCAGCAACGGGGTATATCCGCTTCGTCGCCAAAGTCATACTGGAATTTACCACGGGTCAGTTTCGGGCACGAAGCCGGTTCGGCAGCAATGTATCGGGTTTGTTTCCCATTCAGGATAGTGTGGCGCATAAAGGGGAAGCAGATTCCTCCAAAATTGGAACCGCCACCAAAGCAACCGATAATCATGTCGGGATATTCGCCTGCCATTTCCATTTGCTTTTCGGCTTCCAGACCGATAACCGTTTGATGCAGTGTGACATGGCTTAATACCGACTAGTGTATATTTACAGTTGGGAGTGCTCATTGCCAGTTCGATAGCTTCGGAAATGGCCGTTCCCAGTGAACCTTGATAATTGGGATTACGGGTAATGATATCTTTGCCGGCACGGGTAGACATGGATGGAGAGGCGGTGACCGTTGCTCCGAATGTCTGCATGATGCTGCGGCGATAGGGTTTTTGATTATAGCTGATTTTTACTTGATAAACGGCAGCTTCCAGTCCGAATACCTTTGCGGCATACGATAGAGCAGCGCCCCATTGTCCGGCACCGGTTTCTGTCGTGACATTGGTTACACCTTCTTCTTTGCAATAATATGCCTGGGCCAGAGCCGAGTTCAGTTTGTGGGAGCCGATGGGGCTGACACTTTCATTTTTGAAATAAATATGTGCGGGAGTCCCTAGTGCTTTTTCCAGTCCGTAGGCATGTACCAATGGTGTGCTGCGATAGTATTTGTACATTTCACGCACTGCTTCAGGGATTTCAATCCATGCGTCTGTCTGGTTTAATTCCTGTTTGCAAAGTTCTTTAGCAAAAATGGGGTAGAGGTCTTCCGGTTTCAGCGCTTCTTTGGTTTTGGGATTCAACGGCGGCATGGGTTTGGTCTTCATGTCTGCCTGTATGTTGTACCAGTATTTAGGAATTTCATCCTCTGGTAAGATAAAACGTTTTTGTTTTGTGCTCATAATCTTTCAATTTAATAGTTTTGCGGTCAAAATTAGGTAAAAAAAGTATTCCTTACTAATTTTCAACTACTTTTTTGTCGGGAACAATAAAAAAAGGGGCTGTCAGAGTAAAAATGCGAAGTTATTTGTTATTATAGACAGAGATGTGAATATTTTGATTAAGTTTGTTTTCTGTTAATGCAAGATAATATCGACATGGAACCTTTACACAAACTATTTATTTATCGTAAGAAGTTAGTAAAACCGTACATAGAGCGATTGCTGAAATGGATGGATGGGATAACTTATATGATGTCGGCTTTGTTAATCCTTACATTGGTTTATGAGCATGGATTTCTTATTTCTTTTGAAGAAATGGAGGTGATAAACATGCTGTATCATTTTGTCTGGATTGTTTTTCTGGTTGATATTTCCCTGCATCTTTTATTAAATTACTCGGACACGAAGCGGAAGTACCGGGGACTGGCGTGGCTACTGAGTCTGATGCTTTATCTGACTTTGATTCCGGTTATTTTCCATGAACCGGAGGTGCAAGGGGGAATTCATGATTTCTGGTCTTTTTTCCACAGCCGTTTATATCATGTGGTGCTGCTCACTTTGCTTTCACTGTTGCAATTGTCTAATGGGATAGTCCGGCTGCTGGGCAGGCGCACCAATCCATCTTTGATCTTTGCATCTAGTTTTCTCATATTTATTCTGATAGGGGCGGCGTTACTGATGCTTCCGCGTGCCACTTATCATGGTATTTCTTTTATCGATGCTCTGTTTACCGCTACCAGTGCCACTTGTGTCACGGGGTTGGTCTCGGTCGATGTTTCTTCTACATTCACGCCCGAGGGGTTGTTCATCATTATCATGTTGATACAAATCGGCGGTTTGGGAGTCATGACTCTGACCAGTTTCTTTGCTATGTTTTTTATGGGGAATACTTCGCTCTACAATCAGCTGGTGGTCCGTGATATGGTAAGCTCTCAGTCACTCAGTTCGCTACTTTCTACCTTATTATATATATTAGGATTTACATTGGCGATAGAGGCTGCAGGGATGGGGGTTATTTTTTTAAGTATACATGGCACTATGGGTATGGATATTGAAGAGGAATTGGCTTTTTCTGCTTTCCATTCCATCTCTGCCTTTTGCAATGCTGGATTCTCTACTTTGTATGGAAACTTAGGTAACGACTGGTACTTCATAATCATAACTTGCTATATATCACTATCTCTTTCCTGATTATTTTGGGAGGTATAGGTTTCCCGATACTGGTAAATCTGTATGAGACGGTTTCTTATGAAAGCAAGCGCTTGTATCACCGTTATGTCAAAAAGAATAAGAGGACAATCCGTAAAATACATTTATATAACCTGAATACCCGTATTGTATTGATTATGACGGCTATCTTGCTAGTGACGGGTACTGTGGCCATTGTTATTTTCGAATGGAATCATGCTTTTGCGGGAATGACGGTTACAGAGAAATGGGTGCAGGGCTTCTTTAATGCGACTTGTCCCCGTACGGCAGGATTTTCAAGTGTGGGCATGACTACTTTCAGTGTGCAGACGTTGCTGCTGATGGTGGTGCTGATGATGATTGGCGGCGGTACGCAGTCTACGGCCGGTGGTGTGAAGGTGAATGTGTTTGCTGTAGTCATGTTGAACTTGCGTGCTATTCTTATAGGTGCCGATAAAGTTAATATTTTCAACAGGGAGTTATCTCATGATTCCATCCGGCGTTCTAATGCCACATTGATTCTTTATCTGCTGATTGTTTTTGCGGGTATCTTTAGTTTAAGCATTCTAGAGCCGCAGGCTTCAGTGATGGCGTTGGTTTTTGAGTGTACTTCGGCACTCAGTACGGTAGGTTCAAGCCTGGATCTGACACCTACTTTGGGAAGTGACAGCAAACTGATTGTCATTGTTCTGATGTTTATCGGACGAGTAGGGGTGCTTACTTTGATATCCAGCCTTATTAAACAGAAAAAAATAACGAAATATAAATATCCGAGTGATAACATCATAATCAACTAGTTATGAAATACATTATTATTGGTTTAGGAAATTACGGCGGTGTGTTGGCCGAAGAGCTTTCCGTATTGGGACATGAGGTGATAGGAGTGGATACAAACGAGCATCGTGTGGATGTGTTGAAGGACAAAATCGCGACTTCTTTTATTATTGATGCTACGGACGAACAATCGCTCAGTGTGCTGCCACTGAGAGATGTGGATGTGGTTATTGTTGCTATCGGCGAGAATTTTGGTGCTTCTGTGCGTGTGGTGGCACTGCTGAAAAAGAAAGGAGTGAAACATATCTATGCCCGTGCGGTAGATGATGTGCATAAGACCGTGCTTGAGGCTTTTAATTTAGATAGTATTCTGACGCCGGAGAAAGAAGCGGCACGCAGTTTGGTCCGGTTATTGGATTTACACGTCAATGTGGAGTCTTTTCAGATTGACGAGGAACATTATGTGATGAAGTTCAAACTTCCTTCTTGTTTTGTAGGCTATAAGGTGAGTGATCTGTCATTAGAAACGGAATTCAATATGAAAATCATTGCATTGATAAAAGGGGAGCAAGTGCTGAATGGTTTGGGTATCTCGATATTGGAGCATCAGGTGGAGAATCATTTTGAGGAAAATTATGAGTTGGAAGAAGAAGATCAGTTGGTCTGCTATGGGCTTTATAAGAATTTTATGGATTTTTGGAAGGCGTTGTAGCAGGAATGCCTTTCAAAGAAAGAATATTTTTTTTCTAAGTGAGATTAAACCTTTTCTTTTGGGTTTAGTCTAACTTAATAAATAATTTAGTTTAGTTTTTAGTTTTCTCTGAAGGCCGGCCAATGTGATATTGCCCGGTTTTCGCTTTTTATAGAGGTTTTCTTGTGAGTGTCCGTTACTTTTTGTTACTTTGTCACCTAGAAATCGAGATTTAGATGAAACAGATATATTTTTTATTTGTCGTTTTACTGGTTGTAATGGCCGCTTGCGGAGGTAAGAAAGAGACTTCCGTTGATGCAGAACAATTGATGTTCCAGATAGACAGTGTGGATCATGTGACAGGTTTGCAGCGTATGCAGGTTTCACGTATTGACCAGCATATTGTCAGTGGCGGAAAAAAATATAATTTGTTTATAGAGCGTGCTCCCAGTGATTCCCTGCCTTCAGTCAAAAGTGATTTGGGGATTTTTGCCGATAATCGTATCGTCGTTAGAATTTCCCGTGAAAATGGGAGTCGGGTCTTTGCCAAAACTTTTACCAAGCAAAGTTTCTCAGGATTCGTAAGTGCTGATCATCTCCGTCATTTTATATTGGAGGGCGTGGTATTTGATGAAGAGAAGACCCGTGAGGGAAAAAATATCATATTGGCTGCCAGTGTGAGTTATCCTCAGACAGATTTGTATATTCCTTTCTCTATCACTATTACTCCTGAAGGAAAAATGAGCATATCTAAAAATGAGGATATGGAGGAGCTTCCTCCTATGTTGGGAGACAGCCTTAATTAAATCTAAAATACAGGAATAATTTTTCGCGTCATAATCTTTTTAGGCGGTTAGTTGTTGGTATGGCATTAACTAACTAAAGAATAAATTAGATTATGAGAAAGATTTTATTTTTAATGGCTATGCTGGTATGCTCTCTTCAGTTCGCCATGGCGGGCGATGTCGTGACCCGCGATGTGAATAAGCTTCCTGTTGCCGCACGTGAAATGATTGGCAAACATTTCTCTCAGACTAAAGTTGCGTATATCAAGATTGAAAAGGACTTGTTTCAGAGCACTTCCTATGATGTAAAATTGGCCGATGGCATTGAATTGGAGTTCAATTCAAAGGGAGAGTGGCTTGAGATAGATTGCAAGAACAAGGCGGTTCCTTCTACTTTTATCCCTCAGGCTATTTCTAAATATATGAAGGCTAATTATAACGGGCATAAAACGGTGAAGATAGAACGTAACCGCAAGGGATATGAACTGACATTGGAAAATGGGTTGGAAGTAGACTTTGATCAGTTTGGAGGATTCTTGAAGTTGAGCGATTAAAAAAGATTTTTTCTGTAATAGGGGAACTATCTCTCATTATAGTAATGATGCCATAAGAGGGTGTATCAGGAACAAATTGAACTATCTTTTTATTATCAGCATTGAAAATGATGGTCGCAACGAGTTCTGATTCACCCTTTTATGTATTATAAATACAGTTCTCGGTCTTTTCCCTGTTATTAATCCATCGGCTCGTAATCCTTTGCCAGACCACCTTCGCTGGTTTCTTTATATAAGGAAGGAAGATCATGGCCGGTCTGTTTCATTACTTCCACCACTTTGTCAAAGGATACACGGTGATTACCGTCTGTAAAGGCAGAATAGATATTGGCGTCAAGAGCTCGGGCTGCCGCATAGGCATTTCTTTCGATACAAGGGATTTGTACCAATCCGCATACCGGATCGCAAGTCATTCCCAAGTGATGCTCCAAGCCCATTTCGGCTGCATACTCTATCTGGGCCGGGCTACCTCCGAATAATTGGCTGGCAGCGGCGGATGCCATTGAACAGGCCACTCCTACTTCTGCCTGGCAACCGGCTTCGGCTCCGGAAATGGAGGCGTTGTGTTTTACTATATTTCCTATCAATCCGGCAGTAGCCAGTGCTCTTAAAATCCGCATATCGCTGAAGTCACGGCTTTTTTGTAAGTGATAAAGTACAGCCGGAACCACTCCGCATGATCCGCAAGTAGGGGCTGTGACGATTTTGCCACCTGAGGCATTTTCTTCACTGACTGCCAGAGCGTATGAGAAGACTAACCCGCGGAACGCAGATTGTCCTTATAACCTTTTGCCTTAATATAATAGGTGGAGGCTTTTCTGCGCAGATTAAGTGGGCCGGGTAATACGCCTTCTTGATCCAAACCACGCTCAATGGCTTCTCTCATGGTTTTCCATACTTCTGCCAGATAGTCCCAAATGTCTTTGTCTTCACATTGCTGGACGTATTCCCAGTAATTGCGCCCGGTACGTTCACACCAGTAGAGGATTTCACTCATACGGTTCATATCATAGATTTCCGGAGTTGAGCCTTTGTCGTGCCCTTCTTCGGCTAGAGCACCTCCGCCTACACTGAAAACAGTCCATTCATCTGTCACTTTTCCTTTTTCATTCAAAGATTTGAAAGTCATCCCATTGGGATGAAACGGATAGAAGACATGGGCTTTCCAGATAATTTCTGTAGGCGCATGCGGTTGCAATGTATCTAAAATGGCTACATCGGTCATGTGTCCTTTACCGGTAGCGGCGAGGCTTCCATAAAGAGTAACTTGAAAAGCTTTGGCTTCGGGATGTTTTCCTAAGAAGATTTCAGCAGCCTTGCGCGGTCCCATAGTATGACTGCTGGACGGACCGGTGCCGATGCGGTATAGTTCTCGGATAGATTTCATTTCGTTTTATAAGGTTAGTTATTATGAGGAACAAAGGTATAAAATAAAAGGAGGAAACTAGCAAAAAAGGAAAAAGAAAAACTCTCTTGACAAATAGGAAAGTTGTCAGGAGAGTTTGGAAAACCACCGGTAGGATTTGGTGTATTGTCTTTATTCTAATTGTCTTTGTATACCTTTGTCACCAACGACAAAATACTGATTATTTTCAATCAGCATGGCACGTCCGCGCTTTTTTTCCCGGTTTTCTTTATTGTCTACATTTACTCCGATAACCTTTCCGTTATAGAAAGTGGAAATATCTTTGAAAATGGTATGTCCCACAATAATGTGTTTTGCCTTATAACGGTCCATAAGCATTTCTAGGGAGTCTTTTACCAGCGGATTGTATTTGACATCGGTGCGTACCAGTCCGCGATACCAGATGGGCCCGCTGTTTCCATACAGGAAGGCTGTGAGTGGAGAAAGCACTTTACGTTCTTTTTTCGTCATAAATAGTCCTTTGCTCATTTCTTCATTGACAGTGGGGATGCTCAAGTTCTTGTCATAGAAGTCTTTGCCTAGTCCGGCATGCACATATAGGTCGTTACCTATCATTTGCATGGTGTTACGGGTTCCCAACCATCTGCCCAGTTCGGTATCAGGACCGAATAGCCGGGGGTACTTCATCTTTAGTTTTTCAGCCAATATTTTATATTTTTCTTTGGTGTATCGGAGGTCATTGGCCAGTACCATCGGTTCATGATTTCCCAGCATGAACGATACGTGTCCTCCGGCTTTGGCTGCTTCCTCTTCCAGTTTGTAGAATAGCCAGAAGATTTGCGGTACATCTTTTCCTCTGTCAAAAATATCACCGATAATCATCAGATGGTTTTTCCCGAAGCTCCATTTGTAGTCTTTATCAATGATATGGTTGCCTTGTAACAGGCTGATTACACAGTCCAGCCTTCCATGAGGGTCGGACATGACAAAAACTTTGTCTGCCTGGGGATAATTCCATCCGGGACGTTTTACCGGGTGTAGTTTTACATCAAATGGAAACCTGCCTTTGTGGTCTGTCACATGCAGGGTAAAGTTTTGAGGTAATGTGGTATAAGTGGTATCAATGATATTCCCTTTCTTATCTACATTGATTACTCTGATTTGGCCGTCAGGCTGATACAATACGTATGGACCGTCGGCTGTTAATTCTTCTTTTTTCTCTTTGTCTTTCTTCTTGTCTTTGAAATCAAGAGTTCCGGCACTAAGGCCGGAACTGATGAATGCGAGGGTAAATGCAAGAAGAAAGTAGTTGATAAAATTAGTCTTGCTTGTCATCGATTTGATTTATAATTCAGTTAGAGTTTATCAATTTGTGTTGACTATTATTTCAGATATTCTGGTGTTTGTACAATATTAGAATTAGCATTAATTTCTTTTTGAGGAATAGGTAATATTGTACGATAATAGTTTCTGTCGAAATCCATAGATGTTTTTTCGTCAGCGAAATGCACTACCTCTTTCATCATATCGTCTGTTTCGTTAATACGAGTTACTCGTAAGTTATTACGTAATAAGTCAAACATGCGGTGCCCTTCACCAATGAGTTCTTTCCTGCGTTCTTCTAGAACATCATCAAGGGTAACCTTTGCGGGCATCGTATAGTCCGGATTTCCTCGGAGTGCGATGGCTTTCAGGTATTTTGCAGCTTTTGTTGCATCTCCGTTTTTCACGGCTGCTTCGGCTGCATTTAAGTAAGTTTCGGAAAGACGTACTATAGGAATATTGGCATCCATAATATTTTCTCCAGGTTGTGGTTGATACTTATTCAAATACATTACTTTTTTGTCTTGATTAACTAATAACTTAATGCGTACATCATTAGGCGTTTCTAACAGATGGTGATAAAAACTGACTGTAATGCACATATCTTGATATCCTTTTGGAGAAGTTAGATATCCCATACTTTCATTGCCGGGGCTTTCGGTAGTAGTATTGACTATTTCGAAGAGAATTTCTCCCGGATTTGCTTCGGAGGCTTCCGTACCCCATACAGTGGGATATTCTTCGGTATTCCATAATTGGTATTTATTGGCTTCCGATCCTTTTATTGCTTCTTCTGCAGCTTGTAAAGCTTCACTGTTCTTCCCCATATACAGATATGCCCGACTTAACAAAGTTAATGTGCCCCATTTACTGATTTTACCTTTCTTATTTAAGGATAAATCTTTTTGATTCAAACTAGTACCTGACCATGAATATGTGGGTATCATTAAACTAGCCGCATTCTTTAAGTCTTTGATTATTTGATCATAACATTCAGCTACAGTGTTACGTGAAGGCTTACTGTCGGCAGTGGCTGATGCTGAAGTGATGATAGGTACTCCTAAAGAGGCTCCGTTATCTTTTAAATAAGTATATCCGAAGAAGCGCGTAAGGTCAAAAAGGGCCAGACCACGTATTGCTAATGCTTGTCCTTCCAAATCATTGCGGAAGATATGCTCATCTTCATCGTTTGGAAGAATTTCGATATTGTCAATGCCGTCTAAAATTACATTACAGTTTTGAATGATGGAATAAAGATATGACCAGTGTGTACTTGGTCCATTTGCAGGTAACCAATCCATTTGGTAATAGTGAGCTGTTCTACAAGTTGATTGTACAGCTTGCATGTCATCTCCTGTTACATCTCCGTAGTAGATTAAACGCCCGGAATACGCATAGGCATTACGCATTGTCGCATAAATGGCGTTTAGTGAATAATCAATGTCGGAGAGAGATTTGATACTCGTTTCTGTTGGAATTTGTGTGGACGGTTCTAAATCCAACCAATCGTTTCCACATGAAGTAAACAATCCGATGGATAAGACTATTGATAAAAAATTATGTAATGTTCTCATATTGTTGTTTTTTAGTGGTTAAAAATTGATGTTGAGACCAAAAGTAACGGTTTTTAAAGGCGGTGTGGTTTGAGTTGCACTACCGGCACTAACAGCCTCAGGATCATAATTGTCATAGGCCGCCCATGTCCATAAATTGCTTGCTGATGCATAAAAACGAACATTTCCTATATTGATTTTATTTGTCCATTCTTTAGGTAACGTAATGCCGAATGTGATATTTTTTAAGCGGAAATAATCAGTACTGTGGATACGGCGGCTACTTGTTATTTTATGCATTGATACAGAAGATGATTTACCCAGCATATATACTTCTATATTGGTTTGATCACCTGGCTTTTTCCAGCTATCACGATAATAAGTCGGAATGTTTGCATAGGAATCGTAACCGCCATGTTCTGTCTTTTGTGCCCAAGTATCATAAGAATATCCTCCGAATTGATAGGAGAATAAGAAATTTAAATCAAGCCATTTATAACGCAATGAATTAGAGATACCTCCGTTAACAGTTGGTTCTGCATGTTTATAAGGAATTGAATTGTTGCATTTTTAGAGTTCTCGGTAATTTCTTTTATATAATTTCCGTTCTCATCCAATTCATTGGTATAGAATAGAGGATTTCCTGTTTCAGGTTGATGCCCGCAAATTCTTGTACATAGAATGTACGATAAGAACTTCCTACTTTGTGTATTTGGGTTCCACTGACAATTTGTGTCTGTTCGCCATCTAATTTTACAACTTTATTGGAGTTATGACCTAAATTGAAAGTTGTATTCCAGCTAAAGTCTTTTATTTTAATATTAGTGGAATTAATAGTTAATTCAATACCTTTATTCTTCACTTCACCTATATTCATTAAATAACTACTAAATCCTGTTGTCATGGATACAGGACAGTCCATTAATAAGTTTTTAGTTGTACGGGTATAATATTCAATCGTGAAGTTCAGACGATCCCAAAAACCAAAATCCAAGCCAATATTCATATTATAATTGGTTTCCCATTTCAGATTAGGATTTGCAATTTGGGACATTTGAATACCGGGTTGCTCCAAGTAACCACCACTAATGGAGCTTAATCCCATATAGCCGAAATAATCAGAAGGAAGAGTACCGTTTACACCGTATGATGCTCTTATACGCAAGTCTGTCAACCAATCTTTTACAGGTTGCATAAATTCTTCTTCAATAGTACGCCATGCTCCGGATACAGACCAAAATGTTCCCCAACGATTGTCACGGTGCAAACGTGAACTGCCATCAACACGAAAACTAGCTCCTAGATAATATTTATTTTTGTAATCGTAATTCAAACGGCTTAAATAGGATACCAGTCTGTACCTTGAATCACTTCCCCCTACAGATACTGTTTTCATTCCATTACTAATGGCATGTTTGTCGGGAGTTGTAAAATTGTAAGCTTCCCCTGATAAATAGTCATTGTAGGTATCATCAATTTCATATCCGGCAAGAAAGTCCAAATGATGAATGTTGTTGAAAGTAGTTAAATAGCTTAAGGTGTTACTCCATACCATTTTTTTATATTCTCTTATGCGTTTTACTACTTCTCCATTTTCATCTTCACCGTTGGAAGTACGTGGGTCATACCATTTCTCACCTTTTACAGTAGTGTAATCATAACTGAATGTTGTTTTGAATTTCAGATTTTTTATGATTTCGTATTCGGCATAAAGCGTATTGAATGCGCGTAGCATTTTTTCATGTTTATAATCGTATTCAGCTGATAATTTGGGGTTGCGGTCATTGGCTTTACGAATAAATTTACGATTCCAACTGCCATCTTCATTGTAGACCGGATCTGAAGGAGTAGCCCAATTACGTGAGGAATAGAAAGGAGATGTATAAGTGAATCCTTCGTCATAAACACTCTGATTTACATTTGAGAAAAGTATCTTGGCGCCTACAGTTAATTTGTCTGTTGCACTGAAATCTGCGTTCAAACGCCCTGTTACACGTTCCAAACCGGAACCTTGTACAATACCGTTCTGCTTCATATATGATAAAGAAGAGTAATATTTAAATTTATCGCTGCCACCGGCTAGTGATGCTTCATAGGTAGAATGATGTCCCTTTTGGAAAAGCTCTTTATTCCAGTCTGTGAAACCACACCATGGAATTGGAGCATATTTATCGATTTGCCCATCTGCATAAGTTTTACTTTGTGACATTAGCTCTTCCTCTGATATATTAGGATTTTTATCAGCTAGTTTACGTTGTTGATATAATATCAATCCATTGTAAATATATTCACGTCGTTCTTCTCCCCCCATAACTGGGCGATAATCCATTGCGAAATCATTGCTACCCCAGTCTGCTTTTAATGAAATTTGTGCTTTTCCGCTTTTTCCTTTCTTGGTGGAGATTAAAATAACTCCATTTGCAGCACGTGAACCATAAAGGGAGGCTGCTGCAGCATCTTTTATTACTGTAATATTTTCAATATCCGAGTTGTTTAATGTAGACATTATGTCAAATCCGGAGTCGGAGCTGGTAGCAGCAACAGAACCGGATTGGACGGGAACACCATCGATTACGTATAGTGGAGAATTGCTTGCATTGAAAGAACCCATACCACGAATACGGATAGAAGTGGAGGCACCAGGCTGACCTGAACTGGAAGTGACTTGTACTCCGGGAGCATTACCTTCTAGCAAACTGGAGAATGAAACTACGGGTAAATCTTTTAATTCTCCTGTCTTCACAGTAGAAGCAGAACCTGCGTATGCCGATTTCTTGAAAGTACCATAACCGGTAACAACCACTTCTTCCATAACATTATTATCAGGAGCCATGACTACTTTCAGTGTCTTTCCGGCAGTGGCTTTAATTTCCTGCTTGCCATAACCTATATAGGAGATAATCAAAGTGGCAGGTATACGGTCTACATCTAATGAGAAGTGCCCGTCCAAATCTGTAGTAGTTCCATTCGTAGTACCTTTGACTAAGATATTCGCTCCAATAATAGGTTCTCCCGTCTCATCCAGTACTGTACCGGTTAATGTTGTTTTCTGTTGAGGAACAGCAGACTTTTTTTCTTCAATTTGCTTGATAGCAATAACGCCGTTGTGAACTGAATAGGTCAAACCGCTATTCATAAGACATTTATCAAGCACATTGGCTATTTTTTCGTTATTTACATTTAGGTTTTGGACTTTTATTTGTTTTACATCATTGGTGCTGTATACAAAAGTAAAGTCGGTTTGTCTTTGGATTTCCCAAAGAATTTCACTCAACGTGGCATTCTTGAATGAGGCTGTGACAGTGGCTTGTGCAAACACTTTGTTGGCAGCCTGCATAAAACCTGTGGTAATGATACAGAAAAATAGGAACGTAATCCACAAACGTTTACTACTTTTACCGTGATTGGTGTAGTTGTGTTTTTTGTCCATAATACATCATTTTTATTAGTTATAGAATGTGATTGTTTTGTTATTGACTTTTACGTGTACTTTTTGAGTCTCTTCCAACAAACGTACAAATGGAGTGATTTCCGAATACCGATCTACATTGCATCCAAAGCGTAGGTCTTTTATTTTCTCATTGGCAAAAATTACTTCCATGTCATACCAGCGTGATAGTATTTTCATGATATCTTCCAATCGCTGGTCTTTGAAATGAATTTTTCCTTTTATCCATGAAGTATAAAATCCGGCATCTACCATGCGTATCTGTATGCTGCTGTTTCCGAGGCTGATGGTAGCTTGCTGGGAAGGCTTTAAAATACAGCTTTCTCCAGTTTCTGTATTTACTTTGACAGAACCGTTTACCAAAGTTGTCTGATACTCTTCCTGTGGATAAGCAGAGATGTTGAATGTGGTTCCCAACACTTCTACTTGCATGCCTTGAGTGCATACTATAAATGGTTGCCCTGTTTTGCAGACTTCAAAATAGGCCTCGCCTTCCAGTTCCACTTTGCGTGGACCGTTATCAAATGTCACAGGAAAGCGGAGACTGGTCATTGCGTTCAGATGCACTTTTGTTCCATCACTTAACAATAGAGCATATTCTCCACCTCGTGGAGTTTCCACTTTATTATATACAGGCTTGTTTTTTGGGGCTGTTTTTGATGTTACTTGGTAATTCAGCATTGTAGAGTCCATGTGGACTCGGGCTCCGTCTATTTTCTCAAGCAGACTCTCTGTTTCTTTATTTATATGGATTGTCTGGCCGTCCTCCAATGTCAGAATAGCTTTGGATTCCCCAGGTAGAATGGATTGTGCGATGAACTGTTTGTCCGAAAGAGAAACGGGCGAGGTGAATTTCATGGAAATACTTACAAAAAGGACAGGTAACAGAATGATTGCGGCATAACTTACTATTTTGATATATCTGCTTCTGTTATTATTTCTTTTGATTCGCTTTTCCACTTCTTTCCATCCGGATGAAGGATTGAATGCCGTATTTTTCCGGAATGTTGCTTTTGGTTTTCTTCATCACAAATTTTCTTGAATAAAATCTCGTGCGCTGTAGATTCTTCTCTCCAAGCAGTTAGTTTTATTGTTTCTTCCGGGGTTATTTCTTCCGACAGATACCTTGCTATGAGGTTGGCTATATAGAAATCTTGTTTTATCATATTTTGACCTGTTTTTTATCTCTTTTATAATAAAACAGGTCTGTTTGAAATTTGGGTGAATAATAAAACGACTTTTTTTGAAAAAAAACAAATTAATGTCTTTTTATATAAAGAACAAGAGGAAGTAATAGTAGTCTTTCAAATTCTCTCTGAGTTTCTTGTAGGCTATTTTCTTTAATGTATGGACTGTTTCTGTAGATATGTTTAGTCTGTCTGCTATTTCTGCGTTTTTTTTCCCTTCCAGAGATAGTTGCATAATGGCTTTCATTTGGTCAGGTAATTTATTTATGGCTTCAGAAACGATACGATAAGTTTCCTCTTCAACGATTGCATCGTGAAAAAAGGAATCCTTTTTCTTTTCGATGACATTTTGAGCGTATTCATATACTACTTTTGAATGCTCCAGTTCATTGAGTGCTTTATTGCGTACAGCTGTATATAAAAATGCTTTTACCTGATGCAGATAAAAAAATCTTCTCTTATTTGCCATAGTTTGGCAAATGAATCTTGTACAATATCTGCTGAAGTTTCTTGGTTTTCTGTATATTGATTGGCAAATAAGCATAGAGTTACATAATATTTATTGAAAATATCATGAAACCCTTGCTCATTGAGCTTAATACTTATAGTTGTATGAGAAGTTCCAGCTGCCACCTTTGCTTTTAATTTTCTCTAATTTTAGTGCGAATATAGAGAAAATTAATTAAAAACAGCCTCTTATTCTATTAAAATATTATTTTAAGTCTACTACAGTAATACCTGCCCCACCAAATTGTACGTGTTCGTCTTGATAGTGTGCTACTCCTGGAACACTTCCCAAATAGCTGCGAATCAGGGTGCGTAGTATGCCTGTACCTGTTCCGTGAAGGATACGTACACGGTCTATTCCCAATAGTATGGCATCATCGATAAAATAGGTTACTGCCTGTATAGCTTCATCGCCACGCATACCGCGTACATCAATATCTTGTTTGAAATTTAGTTTCTTTTCATATACCCGATCTTGTGTTTCACTGCTGACGAAGGTACTTTTTACCATTGTTTTCTGGGTGGGCTGTATTGGTGTGCTACGTTCCAGCTTATCCAGTTTTACATTGGTTTTTATCATTCCGAACATAACTATTGCATTTTTGCCATTAATTCCTAGTACTTCTCCGACACTGGATTGACCTTTGATCTTTACAGTACTACCTACAGTGATAGGCTGTTCTTTGGGTATTGACAGTTGGGAAGATTCCGCCTTGGCTTTATCCTTTTTGTTTTTTTTCCGCTCTTGTTTTTCACGGAGTTTTTCCATTTTCCGGATGATTTCATCTTCCTTGTTCTTTTTCTCGATATCTTCTATCTGATTTTTAAAATCAGTCAGTTCCTGACGTGCCGATTGTGTACGTTCTTTGTCGGCTTGTGCTTCCTTGATGATACGGATGGTATTTTCAATTCGGGCATTTGATTCCTGTAACAATTTTTCCGCATCTTCTTTGGCCTTTCGCAAAATCTCTTTACGACTTTTCTCCAGTTCCTGTAGTTCTTCTTCGTATTTGGCGATGGTTTCTTCCATCTGTTTTTCTCGTTTGCGGATGTTCTGACGCTTGGTTTCCCAATAACGTTTGTCACGTACGATATCTTGTAGATATTTATCAGCATTGATATATTCACTCCCTACAATTTCGGATGCGTCGGCTATTACTTCTTCCGGTAAACCTATTTTCCTAGCTATTTCTACTGCAAATGAACTTCCCGGATTTCCTATTTGTAATTGGAATAAAGCTTGCATTAAATGCCTGTCATATAACATGGCGCCATTAACCACTCCTTCGTGATCTTCGGCAAAATGTTTCAAATTTTGATAATGAGTAGTGATAACGCCGAATGTGCCCTTTTCATTGAAACGTTTCAACACAGCTTCAGCTATGGCTCCTCCAATTTGTGGTTCTGTACCTCCGCCGAATTCATCAATGAGGATAAGGCTGCGTTCGTTACAGCTTTTCATCATTGTTTTCATGTTGGTAAGGTGTGAGGAGTAGGTACTCAGATCGTCTTCGATACTTTGTTCGTCACCTATGTCTATAAAGATACTGCCGAATAATCCGGCATGGCTACGTTCATGCATCGGAACCGGCATACCACATTGTAACATATATTGTAGTAATCCCACAGTCTTCAGACAAACGGATTTACCTCCGGCATTCGGTCCGGATATAATTAGGATACGTTGATTTTGAGTTAGTTCTATATCTAGAGGAACAACCTTTTTATTATGCTTGGCCAGCGAGAGTTGTAATAGTGGGTGTATGGCCATGGTCCAATCCAAAATCTGTTTGTCTTCCAATGATGGTTTGGTGGCGTTCGTCTGAATTGAAAAATGGGCTTTGGCACGGATAAAATCAATTTCTGCCAAAAACTCGTATGACTGGAGGATGGCGGGGACCTGTGGACGGACTATGATAGAGAAATCTGTCAGGATACGGATGATTTCCCGGCGTTCTTCTCCTTCCAATTCCCGTATTCTATTGTTTGCTTCCACTACTTCGGCCGGTTCTATGAAAACTGTTTTGCCAGTGGATGATTCATCGTGTACAATTCCCTTGATTTTCCGTTTTAATCCCGGTGCGACAGGGATGACGAGTCTTCCGTCACGCATGGTAGGAGTTACATCTTTATCAACATAACCTTCTGCTTGAGCGTTGCGTAGAATTGCATTCAAACTGCGTGATATGCTTCCGGCTGTTGAGGCCAACTCTCTGCGGATGCGTAATAATTCGGAAGAAGCGTTGTCTTTGATTTTTCCGAATTTGTCTAAGATGTTGTTAATACGCGTAATGAGTTGAGGAAACACGATAATATCTCCTGCCAGTTTTTGTAGGGCAGGGTAGGGGGAGTTTTCTTTTTCTTGTTCTTCGTCATTCGGGGTCAGTGTCAGAAAATGGATGATATCACGAATTGTTTCTAAAGAACGGCGTAAATCAAACAGTTCTTGCTCATCCAAATACATACCTTCTACGCGGATACGTTTTAGTGATGGGCGTACATCAAAAAAATATTGGTCGGGAAAACTGTCTTCCTCTTGTATGATGCGTATGAATTCCATCACCTGTTCCAGCCATTCATTAATATCCTTAAAGGATTCTGAGAAGTTCATTTCATCTACTCTTTCTTGACCTAATGTGCTGAGACATTTCTCTTTTAGTAAATGACGGATGGAATCGAAACCTATTTTCTGTTCGAAATTCTGAGGGTATATCATGATTTATTTCTTTCGTTTATTATTCGTATGCAAAAATACGATTTGAAAATTTTATAGCAAAAAAACTGGTAAACTATTTGCTTATTTAAAATAAAGTCGTACCTTTGCAACGCTTTCAACGGAAAGCACTTCTGAAAAGAAGTCTTGGAGAGGTGGCAGAGTGGTCGATTGCGGCGGTCTTGAAAACCGTTGTACTGCGAGGTACCCGGGGTTCGAATCCCTGTCTCTCCGCTGGAAAGAATTGCAAAACAAAGAAAATCCCTGTAAATTAATACTTTACGGGGATTTTTTGTTTTTGGTGCATAGCAAAAATAAGCATATCAAAGCATTCTTTCGGTGTACTATTCGGTGTACCTGTTTGCTTTCAATGTCAGGTACACCTATTAAGTAAATAATTCATTGTTTATCAGTATTTTGCATCTTGACTTGTTGCTCTTGGAAATTTAGTTTTGTGATTAAAAACAAGTAAGATGGAAAGAACAACATTTTGTCTATTGTTCTACATTCGTAGGACGAAATTGAATCGGAACGGTGAGGCTCCGATAATGATGAGAATTACAGTGAATGGAGTCCGGGTTGACGCTTCAGTGAAGAAAACAATTCTTCCGGAATTTTGGAGTGTGGCAAAAGGAAAGGCTCTGGAAAAGAAGCGTGAGTACAAGGAACTAAATCTGTATCTTGATTCTATCCGTTTGAGGATAATGAAAATACAGCGTGAACTGGAAATAGAAGGTGTAGCGGTTTCTGCCGGCAGTGTCCTGGAGCGTTTTTTGGGTAAGGATGCCCCCGTACAACGTACTCTGTTTGAGGTTTTCCGTGAACATAATGATAAATGCGCCCAATTGTCCGGTACGGACATGGCGCCTGCAACCGTGCAGCGTTATGAGACATCCTTGAAGCATACTCAGGATTTTGTCTGGGAGACATATCATAAGAAAGATATTCTTTTGGATGAAGTTTCCCGCCAGTTTGTTGAGGATTACGAGTTCTGGCTTAAAACCTCGAAAAAGTGTTGTCATAATACAGCCACCAAGTATCTGAAGAACTTCAAGAAGATTATCCGTATCGCTTTGGCCAAGGGATGGATGAAGAATGATCCGTTTTTGGAAATCAGGTTCTCGTTGGATAAGGTGGAGCCGGACTTCTTGGAAGATTCGGAAATCCGAAAACTGATTTCAAAGGAGATTGATATTCCACGGCTGAGTCAGGTGCGGGATATTTTTGTGTTCTGTTGTTTCACTGGTTTGGCCTTTTCGGATATTCACGGATTGAGAAAGGAGCATATTGTGGAGGACTCGAATGGTGTCAGGTGGATACGAAAGGGGAGACAGAAGACCAAAATCATGTGCAACATTCCATTGATGGAAATACCGTTAAAGATATTGGAGAAGTATTCCACCAATGAATATTGCAGGAAACATGGTGTACTTTTTCCGGTGCTTTGTAATCAAAAAATGAACGCGTACCTCAAGGAACTGGCTGATATTTGTGGTATTAAAAAAACATTGACCACTCATGTTGCGCG
>ENA-OQCK01000227-OQCK01000227.1-human-gut-metagenome-genome-assembly--contig:-NODE-227-length-33559-cov-2.979660_pt1 | contig 33559 bp, 50 predicted proteins | sample MGYA00242498_ERZ504578 | MGnify/ENA primary metagenome ERZ504578 (study PRJEB26092, sample SAMD00036229) | human gut metagenome | host: Homo sapiens | study: EMG produced TPA metagenomics assembly of...
AAATTTTTTACACTTCTATTACTTCTTTATCACACATTAGCAAAGAAAGCGGGTGTATCATCCAAAGTTTGTCCGGACAGTCTGAAAAGAGTTCATGTAAAGAAATCTGATGGTATTTAGCAGACATAAATTGAGTGACAACACTCAGTAAATCAATGGGTTTCGGCGTTTATCCAACGCCTGCTGACAGATCATCATAGGAGAAAAACGCAATAAGGCACGGTATCTGCCGTGCCTTTTTCATTGCATCCATATAATCTGACAGCATGCCGGGAATTCCCACCGCCGCTGCGTTAAGCTTTTCTTCTATGAGAATTTTCGTACCCTTACGGCCAAGCGCATCTGACGGGGCGATCAGGCATATTTCCGAACAAGGCATCTGTATTTCTTTTTCCGGCAATGGCCGCACCTCCCGGCTCATGATCTTACAGCTTGATTCGCATACTTACCCTTCAGTACGGCTTCGTCCAGGATATGCCTTCCATCCCATGATACATCTGATTCAGATGGAATCCATCCTTTAAATCCAGCATGGTATCCAGGGCACACACCTTTATCTCATAAACATGCGTGCCGTGCCCCTCCGGCGGCGCCATCCCGCCGTACCGGCCGCACATTTCCCCGGAATGGCCTCCTCCCTGAATGCAAATCCAGCTGTTGACTCCCTGTACAAAATCAGGGCCATTCTGCCGGCGTCCTCTAAAAGCTCATTGGACGTGATATTGGCCGCCATCCAGTGAATCAAGGCAAAACCTCCGCCAGGTTTCTTTTTATAAGATTAGTATAGAAAGATTTTGACAATATGGCAATTACCCGCTTTTCCCACATATATACTTACTTTTTGATGTGTATTGGTAAGACAGTTCAGATAATATTCCTGTCCCGCAGCAATTGTTCCTATCCGGCCTCAATCATGTAATCAATGCCTATTTTCTGGTAGATTTCCAATGCCTTTAATACCGCTTTCCCCTTCTCCGTCAGAAAATACTCTGTTTTCAGGGGAAATGTATCATACACCGTCTTATCCACATTCTAAACACTATCAGTTCCTTCAAATGCTGCCGCATTTTTTCTGTTATCCCCTTGATATCCCGCCTTAAACCGGACGGCAGGGCAGGCCCCAGCCGGAGACGCCAGATAATGCTGCACTTCCTCTTACCCTTCATCATATCCTGGACCAGCTCCAGGGAGCAGGTATATTCTTCCCTGATTATCATATGGCCCATCTCCCCCTCTGATTTCCTCAACAGCCGGCAGTATATAATCCCTGACCAGCAGCCACCTGTTCTTTGCGTCCGGCGCAAAACCGGACGTCATGGCTACCACCAGCTTCCTGTCGGGAACCCAGCAAATCATGTTTCCTCCATCTCCCATGGCAGCGTGGACAGCCACGCCCTTTTTCTCAAACTGCCACCACATATAGCCATAATGGCTGCGGGTTCTCTTCACAGACTGGCGCACCCATGATTCCGGAATGATACGCGCCCCATTCCACATACCCATGTTCAGATACAGCAGTCCAAAACGCGCCATATCCCTGGGCGTCATGGTCAGACCCCATCCGCCTGCGGTGACGCCCTCAGGATCGTGCACCCATCCCCTGACTCCTTCCCCGAACAGGCTGTCATATGTATAGGTTTCCATGGGATAATCCGGAATCACCGTCATACCAACGGGCGCAAACAGATAGCGGTTGGCAAATTCCCGGGTGCTCATCCCAACCGCCCGCTGTAAAACCGCGGACAAAAGATGGCTCCCGCCGTACAATATTGGAAATGCCTGCCGGGCTTATCCGTTTCCCCGGCATCCCTCATCATATCCAGGGTGAATCCCACCCAGTCAGGAGATGTACACAGCTGTTCCAAAGGTTCCTTCCATTCCTCAAATGCATAGGGCACCGTCATGGTCAGCAGATTTTCAATGGTCACATTCCCGCAGTTCCTGTCATGTGTTTCCGAAGCATAGTCCGGGAAATACTCCATTATTTTCCGCCTGACAGACGGTATATACCCCTTGTCCGCCGCAATGCCCGTCAATGCGGACAGCACGCTCTTTGTTACCGATGCCACATGGACCGGAACATCTGTCCGAAGCCATGAAAGTACTCCTCACAGACAATACAGCCATTTCTGACCACCACGATGCCATTGGTATTTGCATAGTCCGATGTGATGACAGAATGCAGTCTTTGAGGTAATTCCCGGTTCATTCCCTGCTCTCCGGCTCTGCCGTCCGCCACCCGGAGACAGGCCAATTTTCATTTTGCATCATATAAGCTCCTTCACGTTTATAGGTACACCGGTGTATGTAAAAAGCATATAATGATTAAAAATGAAAAGCAAGAACATTTTTAAAAATCATGATAAGGTACATTCACTGTAAGGCATAACCTGTCACAGGACATGATAATGGGGAATGATGTCCTCATAGCTCCCGTCCTTCATGAGGAAGCCTCCCGGTATCACGCCCAGCTGTGTAAATCCAAGCTTCTCATACATGTGGAGCGCTGAGACATTACTCCTTACCACGGCGTTGAACTGAAGTATCCTGAATCCCAGCTTTTTCCCCTGCTCCATGCAATGCTTCACCAACGCCTCACCGATATGGCGTCCCCGCAGCTCGGATTTAACCGCGTAGCTGGCATTGCAGATATGGCCGCAGCGCCCCACATTATTGGGATGGAGAATATACAGTCCCACGATGTCTCCACCGGCGCCGTCATACGCAATACCTGTAAAAGACTGCTTTGAAAAAAACTGTTTCCCAGTCTCTGCCGTGAGAAGCTCTATCTGCGGAAATGCCACTCCCTCCTCCACAATATGGTTCCATATCCTGACTGCCGCCTCTGTGTCCGCCTCTGAATACTGCCGTATTTTGATATCCATTTCTGTAAAATCCCCTTCCCTTTATGTGAAATCATTTTATATTTCTAAATATTCTCTACCACGTTACTATAATCAATTACAGGTGGAAAATCAAGCGTGCTCCGCCCTATTTTGCGGCATCTTTTTTGCGGCATTGACGATATTCCGGCAGAAATGGTGTTTTCTAAATGACGCTGCATCAATCCGCACTGGGCAAATTAACAAAGTACGGCCGCATCTTATACAGACCCGCGGTTTTACCTCATGTCAGCGGGGATATCCATTTATCTCCCCCGCCGCTGCCGTTAAGTTTGTTAAATGCCTCCATTCCGGGATAAACCGCGCTGTCTCCCAGCTCTTCCTCAATCCTCAGCAGTTGGTTGTATTTGGCCACACGCTCGCTCCTGCTTGGAGCGCCTGTCTTAATCTGGCATGTATTAAGCGCCACTGCCAAATCCGCAATGGTAGTGTCCTCCGTCTCCCCGGACCGGTGCGACGCAATAGCCGTATACCCTGCCCTGTGGGCCATCTTGATGGCTCCAGCGTCTCTGATACAGATCCAATCTGGTTCAGCTTAATCAAAACAGAGTTTGCGCATCCCATGGAAATTCCCTTCTTTAGCCTTGCGGTGTTGGTAACGAACAAATCGTCCCCCACCAGCTGAACCCTGCCGCCCAGTTCCCTTGTCATGAGCTGCCAGCTTCCCAGTCTTCCTCGTCCAATCCGTCCTCTATGGAACAAATAGGATATTTTTCGCACAATTCCTTCCAGTGTGCAACCAGTTCCCCGGAGGAAAAATGCTTCTTGCTTTTAGGAAGTATGTATTGGCCCTTTGTACCGCTCTTCCATTCACTGGAAGCCGCTCCATGGCCAGCACAAAATCCTTTCCCGGTTCATAGCCAGCCCTTCTGACTGCCTCCAAAATGAACTGGATGGCCTCCTCGTCGCTTGCCAAATCAGGGGCAAATCCGCCCTCGTCACCTACAGAGGTGGCAAGTCCCTTTTCCTTTAACAGTGCCGCCAGGGCATGGAACACTTCCGTACACCAGCGCAGCCCTTCCCTGAAGCCGGGGGCGCCGGCAGGCATAATCATGAACTCCTGCACGTCCACGGTATTGGCCGCGTGGGCCCCGCCGTTGAGAATATTCATCATGGGGACCGGCATCCTGTTGCCGTTCACACCTCCCAGGAAACGATACAGCGGAATCCCCAGAGAAATGGATGCAGCCCTTGCGGCGGCAATGGACACGGCCAGGATTGCATTGGCGCCCAGCTCGGACTTATCCTCCGTACCGTCTGCCTTTATCATGGCCTGGTCTACGCCATATATATCGGATGCGTCCATACCCTTGACCGTATCATGGATGATGGTATTGATGTTTTGTACTGCCCGGCTTACACCCTTGCCTCCGAAACGGTCCTTATCGCCATCTCTTAACTCCAGCGCCTCAAATTCGCCGGTGGATGCCCCGCTGGGAGCCGCCCCTCTGCCAACCGTACCGTCTGCCAGATATACCTCCGCCTCCACTGTGGGGTTTCCTCTGGAATCAATAATCTCCCTTCCTACGACTTTTTCTATCTCTAAATAATCCATAAGCGTCCTTTCCCATGTCCTTCTCTGCCCTGTCCTGGAAGAATCGGGACTAGCGAAGTTCCATGTTTGATTTTTTTGATTAGTTTTAACTAACTTGTTTATATTATACTACTTTCGTTTATAAAATGCAATCAAAATAAGGACAACCGTACACGATGCATATTCTGTGGAAAATCGTAAAAAGCTGTGATAGCAGGATTGCAAAAATCAGCATTTAAGGTAATCATTTTTACGCATGTAATCAAAGATTTTTTGGTGCAAGTAGTTTGCCGGCAATCAACTTGTATAAAATTGGGAAGTCGAAAAACGCCGGGCTATTCCGGGCAGGTGGGTCCAACCGCCTGCCCCGCTGCTTCTGCCAGGACGAGGAGGGTTGCCCCGCTTGCGCTTGCTTTCCTCCAACTCCGGTCCCAGATAGATTTTCTGAGTTTCAACAAAAAAGGAAAAATTACCCTGCCGCCTATCTGAAAATAGACAGTCGGCAGGGTTCGCCGGAGTTCGATAATATGTCTCAAATTGAGACACATTACGACAAGGCTTAATCATTACAATCGCGCTGCGGTGCGCCGTAAAACGGCAGCCAACACGATGCACTGTTTGACGTAGATTGGTTTCTTTGGTTCCGGCCCAATGTACTGTTTCATACAGTTTCCTCCTTAATTGAAAAGCTCGCTACTGACGCAATCAGGCAAGGACGGTATTCACGACCCAAGGAGCGTATAGCTCCCATAGGTTGTGAAGCAGCACCCGCCCGGCCACGAACTGAAAAAGGCTCCAAACTGCTTTGTAATCAGCCCCGCTGTGGGCGGAACCGTTGAGTCACCTGTAATGCCTAAAAATCCCGTTATGATGATGGCAAAGGCAAGCCCCTTGGGGAAAAGGAGCATAAACAGCGAAATCAAAACGCGGGTGCCGTAAACACTCCCCAGGACATTTTTCATCTTGAACTTTATGAGCAAAAATCCTGTTGCCATCGCGCCAATCATAGTGGGTATCTCGTAGACGGTCATCACAAGAGAGGCCGCTGTTTCCGGAATACCCCGGGTGAAAAAACCGATGAAACTTCTCCGATATACCGAATCTTTGAAAGCGTCTTTCAGAATTTCCATCCGCGTTCCATCCGCCTGCTCTGCCAGGCTTCTGTGGAAATGATATTCTTACTTTTTCTCCCGATCCACAGCACGATTGGAATTGTCGCCATATCGGTACCCCCGGCTGGTGTCCGATCAACTCCCCTACCTGTTCATAAGGAACCATGCTGGGCTTTTGGTGAAAGCAGGCCTTGAACTTTGAGCTGTTTGCCCTTGTGTCCCCCGCCATGACAATCTTAACAGGCTTGCCGTCCACAAGAAAGGTCAGCGACTTGGCGATTTCGGCAGGGCCGCATCCGACGGCTTCCGCTGCGTGTTCCACCGTGTCGCCTGTCTGGCTGTGGACGGTAATATGGTCGGCAAGGCCCACGCCCTCAAAGTAAGTTTTGACATTCTGAAATGACATTGAAGTGAAAGGTACCTGAGCCGCCATGGGATACTCCATTCATTCAGCCGTAAAGGGTATCCCTATGATAATGCCTGCATAGAATCCTTCCATTCCGTAATGAAAAAGGAAGATATCTATCTCCACACATATCAGGATTTCAGAGAAGCCCGGAGGGCAATCCTTGAGTACATAGAGGCTGGTATAACCGTAAGAGAATCCATAGTGCCATCGGCTATATGATACCACAGCAGAAGGAGGAGGAAGAATTAAAAAGGCAGAATAAACTTTCAACCTTTTGTGTCCAAAGTATTGACATAAATCCACTTATCTTTTGACTCTTATCTTTTGGTTCTTATCCTCTATCTCTTATCCCTCAGCATAACATCATGCGCCCCGCCTTCCACTATACTGGTGGATGATACCAGGGTGATTTTTGCCTTCTCCTGGAGCTCCGGATGGTAAGGGCTCCGCAGTTGCACATGGTGGAGCGCACCTTGCTCAGAGTGAGATTTACATTGTCTTTAAGGCTTCCGGCATATGGAACAAAGGAGTCCACGCCCTCCTCGAAGGACAGCTTCTTATCCCCGCCCATATCATACCGCTGCCAGTTCCTGGCTCTGGCGCTGCCTTCGCCCCAGTATTCCTTCATGTAGCTTCCATTGACATTCACTCTCTTGGTAGGGCTTTCGTCAAACCTGGCAAAGTACCGTCCCAGCATGATGAAATCAGCGCCCATGGCCAGTGCCAGCGTGATATGATAATCGTGTACAATGCCGCCGTCTGAACAAATGGGCACGTATACGCCTGTCTCCTTATAATACTCGTCCCTGGCCTTTGCACCTCAATCAGGGCCGTGGCCTGTCCTCTTCCGATTCCCTTCTGTTCACGGGTAATACAGATGCGCCGCCGCCAATTCCCACCTTGACAAAATCAGCTCCCGCCTCTGCCAGGAACCGGAATCCGTCTCCGTCCACCACGTTGCCGGCTCCTACCTTCACCGAATCCCCGTAATTCTTCCTGATATAGTCAATGGTAATCTTCTGCCACTCAGAAAAGCCTCAGAGCTGTCAATGCACAGCACGTCCGCTCCCGCCTCCAGCAGCAGGCACCCGCTCCGCATAATCCCTTGTATTAATACCGGCTCCCACCATATACCGCTTGGAGCTGTCAATGAGTTCGTTTTCATTCTTCTTATGGGTGTCATAGTCCTTGCGGAAAACCAGGTACACCAGCTCCTGGTTCCTGTTCACCAGTGGAAGGCAGTTAATCTTGTGCTCCCAGATGATGTCATTGGCTTCCTTCAGAGTGGTAGACTCGTCGGCATAAACTAAATTCTCCAGCGTTGTCATAAAGTCCTTTACCTTGGTATCGGGTCCCATCCTGCTGACACGGTAATCCTTATTGGTGACAATGCCTAACAGCTTTCCGTTGGGATTTCCGTCCGCAGTCACCGCAATGGTGGAATGGCCCGTCTCCTCCGTGATGGCCAGCACATCCGCCAGCGTCATATCCGGCGATACATTGGAATCGCTTACCACAAAACCGGCCCGATACCGCTTCACCTTGTGAATCATCTCAGCCTGCTTCTCAATGGCCTGGGACCCGTATATAAAGGAAATTCCGCCTTCCTGTGCAAGGGCAATGGCCATCCTGTCATCCGATACAGACTGCATGATGGCAGAAACCATAGGGATATTGATGGTTATGTCCGGTTTCGTTCCTTTCTTATATTTTACCAGAGGCGTCTTCAGGCTCACCTGGGAAGGGATGCACTGGGTGGATGAATAGCCTGGAATCAGAAGATACTCGCTGAACGTGCGGGAAGGTTCCTCAAAATAGAATGCCATGTCATTTCTCCTTTTCAACTTGTTTTTATTTTATTCTCCGCCGAACCTTATAACTGGTACTATCATATCATGCCCCATATCTTCCGTCAATCAATGACCGGACCTTCGCTGCCATGTATTGTCCTGTCCGCAACCGTTGGGCAAAACCATCAGTCCATATATACCCGCGACCCGGTGGCTCCCCTCTGCCCCTGATATTTTCCATTGTATGGTTTCATGGCTATATCATCCATTTCCGCAAACACCAGCTGGCCAACCCTGCGTCCTGCCTTCAGCTCAATGGCACAGCGGTTAGCATTGAATAGTTCAAGAGTAATCTCCCCCTGAAAGCCCGGATCCACCCAGCCCGCATTCTGTATAAACAGGCCCAGACGTCCCAGAGAACTTCTCCCCTCCACAAAGGCTGTCAGGTTGTCCGGCAGGGAAACATACTCCATGGTTGTGGCGAGCACAAACTGGCCCGGAAGAAGGATGTATGTGTCTGTATTTATGGTCTTGTACCTGACCTCATCCTTTAAGGTAATGATTCCTGTGGATAAATCCTCCACAATGCTGAAGGTATCCCCCAGGCGTATATCCACGCTGGCCGGCTGTACCTGCTCTTTGTCTAACGGTGTGATTGATAAAGTACCTTCCTCCAGCATTTTAAATAGTGTCCTGTCCGATAAAATCATAGTCTCACCCTCCAATATTCAGCGTTACTATATTTTATCCCATAAATACGGCGGAGGCAATATGAATTTATCACGCATTTTAGACCATTCCCAAAAAACTCTGGACATGGTGTTCGCCACCTCAAAAGAGGCCAAAGCCCTGGAAATTTCAAGCGGGTACCCCCTTTTGAGGATTGAAAGTGTCATCCACGATGTGAAGAACACGATTACGAACCTCTGCCGCCGGCTCTGCATCGGTGACAAGTTCAAATTCATTATTTAAAACGCATAACGTTCAAAAAAGCTCTCTTAGCTGCTGACTGTCGGCTGTTGTGGGAGCTTTTTTATAGGGTTTTCTGTTTTTATAAGGTTTTCTGTTTACGTAAAATTTTCTGTCAGCATCTGTGGCTGTTAGTATTGGTACTTGTTGGTGTTGGCGCTTGTTAATACCATACGGATATTAGCTCTTGTTAATGCGGCCACATATCAGTTCTTCCTGATGTTCTTATTCACAAAATCATTTGCAAACCGGTAATAAATCCTTTTAGGCATATACTCCGCCATGGCCTTCACAAGTTTCCCGGCCTTATCAGGTATGCATATAACCTTTCCCTTTTCAAACTCCTTCATAGCCTCATCCACCACATCTTCAGGCTGCCGGAATCCAAACATGCCCTTTCTCGTCTTATCCACATGCATCCCGTTATTTTCATGGAAATCCGTATCCACAAATCCCGGACACACGGCCTGAACCCTGATTTCCGTGCCCATAAGCTCCATGTGGAGCCCTTCGGTCAATGTGGCGATGAAACGTTTTGAGGCGGCATAGGTAACATTGCCTGGCACCACCGCAAATGCCCCGTCGGATGAAATATTGATGATAATGCCTTTATTCCGTTCTTTCATTCCCTTCAAGACATGATGGGTTATCTCTGCCACAGCCGTTGTCTGAAGATAGATTAGGCGCTTCAGTCCATCTATATCCGTATCACTAAATGAGGTTCTGAAGCCAAAGCCTGCATTGTTCACCAGCACATGAACCTCCCGGCCCTCCAGCGATGCGAGCAGCTTTCTTATCCCGCCTTCACTAGCAAGATCCACCAGAATCACAATAACCTTACACGCATATTTATCCCTGATTTCCTGAGCTCTCTTTTCAATCACTTCTTTTCTCCTGCCGGTCATGATTAAATTATACCTTTTCCTGCAAACCACTTAGCATAGGCCAGTCCCAGACCGCTGGTTGCCCTGTAATCAGTGCATAATGCTCCATATTCCTACCTCCTTGATTGTTTGCTGCCTGGCTTATGTTCTATTAGCCATCTCTATCTGTTAACTGTATCGTGCTGCGGTCCCGATGACACCGCTCTCAGTGGCGCTGCTCTTCATGATGCCGTCCAAATGAACGCTGTTCACTCATTCTTTCAAAAAAGAGGTTCCCGAAACAGCGGCAACGGGAATTCTTCTCTTATCTGCCGGCCAATTTGTCATTTTTAGCTCAGTTACAGACCTAAAATACATTTCATTATCATGCGGATACCGATGCCTTCTCAGCTGTTGACAATTCATCGTTCTCCAGGACAGGAACCGCGCCAAAGAGCATGTAGGATGCTGTAATCGGTATATTCTTAACCCTTGTGATTCCCTTTTCATTCATCATCCGCAGCTTCTCCTCCATATAAGGTTCAATGGTCTCACACAGCTTAACCGACATAAGCATCTGAAGATCATGATTTTCCTTTTTATGAAAGAAATGATGATACTTTTCTTTTCCGTCTGTCTGCATAAACAGCTGTTCCATTTTGTCCAGAAAACCATCCAGCGAACGCTCCGTTTCTTTCAGAAGTTCAATCATAGGGTACGTAATATCCTTTATGTACTGCTCGATTACAGTATCATACAGTACCTGCTTGGACTCATAATACCGATAACACAATCCCGGCACCACATGCATGGCTGCCGCAATATCTCTCATGGTAGCTGCCTCATATCCCTTTTCCATAAAAACCGACATGGCCGTGTCCAATATCTCCTGCCGGCGGACCTCCGGCTCCTTGGATATTCTGGCCGTCTTGCGTTCCATCTGTCAATCCACCTCTTTTTCTGAATATAATTCCTTTCTCTTATACTCTGTTTTCATTTATCAACAGGTTTCCATTGTCAACAGATATCCATATTCATTTTCCCAGTAAGTCTGATTTCTGTTATAAACCTAGAATAGCACTTCATTGAACACAAGTCAATAAACTATGTTCATTCAATAAATAAAATGACATAATTTTATTACTTTTTTTGTTCTATTTTTATTCCATCTTTAAGATTCTATTTCCATTTCATGAATATGGCCATTTTTAATTTTTTATATGATATACTCAGTTTATAAAACATACATATCCTTATTTCGCGGATATGAGACTATAATTTCAAGGAGGTTGTGATGGATTATCTGGGTCTGATTTCTCTATTTGCTTTAGGTCCGGCCATGATTATGAAGCCGGAATATCTCTGGGAAGTTGAACATATTTTCACAGTGGACGGCGCGGGGCCAACCGGTCTTTATTTAACATTTTTGCAGGCCAGCGGGACATTTTTTATGATATGTTCCGTTGCTGCGGCACTCTATATTTTGCTTCCATAGAGTGGGTTGATATATGGTTTGTGTAATTAATTCTTCTTATCATCTTCTCTTTGCCCCATTAACTAACAGGATGATAATGCCCCCAGAAGCAGCGGCAGTATTTCATCCCCATTTTTCTATACATAGTACAAACGAACTTGGAAAGGCTCCGCAGCCTTTTTCGGACCTGTACCCTTCCAACTTTTATTCTCTAACCTTTCACCATACCACGACAAAAAACCTAATCCCCATAAGACCCAATCGCTGCCGGACGGGACACAATCCTGTTCGCCCATCCCTCGTACACTAATACAAAAAACTATATCCTTGCCCAACATAAATTTTTCACACAAAGTTCAAAATTCCTCCCCCAGGCTCCATGCTATAATAGGCTTATTCCAATTAACCACAGGAGGTTTTCCATGCGCATATTAGTGATTGAAGACGAGAAACGGCTTGCATTTACTCTGGCTGACATGATAGGCGGGGCCGGATATTATACAGATATTTCCCATGACGGGGCAGAGGGACTGGAGCTGGCAAAAACCGGTATTTATGACGCCATTGTCCTGGATGTGATGCTTCCCGGAATGGATGGATACGAAGTCCTGGAAAAACTGAGAAGCGCCCGCAACATGCGCCGGTGCTCATGCTGACTGCCAGGTCGGAACTTGCTGACCGGGTCAGGGGATTAGACGCCGGAGCAGACTACTATCTGACAAAGCCGTTTGCCACAGAAGAATTTCTGGCCTGTCTGCGCACTGTGCTGAGGCGGCACGGAGATATTGCGCCCGACACCCTGTCCTTTGGGGATCTTATCCTCACGCCTTCCACGCCAGTACTTATCTGCGGCGAAAACAGCGTGTCCTTAAGCGCCAGGGAACTGGAACTCATGAGCCTCCTGATACAAAACAGCAGCCAGTATCTCCCAAAGGAAACCATACTTCTTAAGGTCTGGGGATATGACGCCAATGTAAATTCCAACAGTGTAGAGGCTTACATATCATTTCTGCGCAAGAAGCTCTCTCTGCTGGGGTCCTGTGTTTCCATATGCGTCATGAGAAACATTGGATATAAGCTGGAGGTTTCACTATGATACGTAAACTCAGATGGAAATTTTCAGCCATCATGATGATCATTGTCGGTCTTCTCCTGGCCGTCATCTTCATAACGCTGTACTGCACAACAAAAGCAAATTACGTTCGCGGAGCATGGACACCCTGCATTCCGCCATGATGGAAGACTACCCGGCCAGTATGCGGGAACAGACAGGTTATGCCGAAGGACAATCAGCTTCATTCAATGAACAGTCAGAATCAAACAGGCAGGACACTCCAAACGGGCAGGCCGCACTAAATAGACAGGACCCTCCAGCCAGGCAGCAGCCCTCTGCCGGACAGCGTTCTCCAGCCCGTCCCCGCAGACAGGAGCTCCCTCTAATGGTGGTAGATAAAAGGCAAGGAAATTATTCCGTAGTAAAGAACCAGCTTCTGAATACAGAAAGCCGGGAGGCCGAAACACTGGTATCCCTGGCAGAAAGCATGGGCGGTGAATCCGGCACCTTAAAGGACCGGCACCTGCGTTATCTCCGCGGAAAAACCATGCCAGACCAAACAGTGCGTACGTATTCGCCGATATATACGAGGAACAGAATTCGCTTTACTGGCAGTTGATACACTCTTCCATTATCGGCGCATCTTCTTTTGCTGTCCTTTTCCTGTTCTCCATCCTTCTCTCCAGATGGGCTGTAAAACCCGTGGAAGATGCCTGGCAGCAGCAGCGCCAGTTCGTCGCGGACGCTTCCCACGAATTAAAAACTCCTCTCACCGTCATCCTCTCTAATGCCGATATGCTTGAAAAAGACCGTGATATACCGGAGGGGAAAAACCGGCAGCGGATAAGCCATATAAAGGCTGAGTCCCTGCGGATGAAGCAGCTGACAGAAAGCCTTCTCACCCTGGCCCGGAGCGACTCAGGACAGGAGACAGCGGTCTGCGCCCCCGTTGACTTAAGCTTCATTGTGAACAGCAGTCTCATGACCTTTGAGCCTCTGGTTTTCGACATGGACAAGCATATCATCTATGACATCGAGGCTTCGCTCCACGTCAATGGCGATGAGAAAAAACTCCGGCAGTTGTCAGACATTCTCCTTGACAACGCTGCAAATACAGTTTGGATAAAGGTTCCATCCGTGTAACCCTGAAAAAGTCTGGCACAAAAGAGGCGCTCCTCGCTGTCTCAAATGAAGGAACACCTCTCACCAAAGAAGAAATCAGGCATCTGTTTCTTCGCTTTTACCGTGCGGACACTGCCCGCAGTAATATCCCCGGCTACGGCCTCGGACTTTCCATTGCCCAAAGCATTGTATCTGAGCATGGAGGGAGAATTGATGTCAGCACGGATGGTTCCAGAGTGAACTCCTTTATGGTTCGGCTGCCCTTACAGGAATAAGCAGATATTCCCGGCCGGCCTGCTCCAAGGCTGCGGCTTACTCCATCTTACTCCACGTTGCCTCGGCTTCCCAGAATATGGATACCTTCCGGCAGGGTCTCTGCCAGCAGGGCCTCCTGTATTTCAACAACAGAGGCTTTGCCGGAAATATTTCCGGCTCCCGGCTTTTTTTCAAAATCTCCGGCTCCGCCCCCTGGCATTCTTCCAAAACCGCTGCCTGAAGGCCCGCCATATTGGTTCAATATGCTGTTCACCGCTACCTGGATATCCTGATCTCCAGCCTCTATGTAATAGATCTCCCCTGTTTTTAATTCTGGCGAACTGAAAAGCAGGGCCTCAAAGGTCTTTGAAACCTTTGTTTCCGTCAATTGATTCCCTTGACCGTCCTTCACTGATATAGTTGATCCGGCAGCCTGAATTTCATCAAAGTATACCACCAGCATGGATTGGGATGATTCCTCGGAAAATGTCCGGAACATTCCCGCGCTTCCCACAGCCAATATGGTTCCCCCTGATATGGATCCCTCTCCATCGTAATCCAAAGCACCATCTCCTCCTCCCGCCGGGCCTTCTACAAGGACGGTTCCACCCTCCAGATACAAGTCCCCGTTAGAGTCAATGCCATCACCGGAAGCATTGATTTTCACGTCTCCACCCGAAATACGGATGTAAGCCCCTTCTGTCACACCGAATGAACCACCGTCCTGTCCCCGCCTGTTGCCAAAGGAATTTTCAAATGCCAGAGTATCCGCTGCCGGGTTTTCGTCTTTTTTCCCGGCTGCATTGATACCATCATCCTCTGAGTTAATCCGAATGGTTCCTTCGGTAATTTCCACGCAGAGTCCCTCCACCCCCTCGCTGCTTTGTTCCACTGTTATGGTTCCGCCCGAGACCTCCACCAGATTGTCACCGTGAACTGCATCGTCGCCTGTGGACAGCGTCAGCTGGCCTGTTGTTATCCTTACATCCTTGCCGCTGTGTATACTGTCATCCTGGGCATCTATGTCAATGACGCCGCCTGTAACCTCGACCAGCGTTTCAGCCAGTATTCCTTTCTTTCCTGCTGTGATGGTCATGGTTCCTCCGGTGATTCTCACATATCCCTTGTCTTCTTCCGTGTCATTATTTGACTGTATTCCGTCGCTGCCTGATGTGATGGTAATCTCTCCCCCGTTCACCTCTACGGCGTCCTTTCCTTTCATACCATATTCCGCCGCCTCAATGACATAGGTTCCGGAATTAATGGTAAGACTGTCCTTCCCACGTATACCGTTCATATAATTACCGCTGACTGTCAGCATGCCATTTCCTTCAAACACCATATTATCTTTGCTGAAAATGGCTGCATCGGGCTCGTCCTCCCCGGTCTGGGGGTAAGTATATGTGTCATGGGAATCCGGCGCTTGTATACCACCCCGTCAAACTTTTTCTTTAATTCCGCATATACCACGCCGTTGTCCGTCACCTTCCCATATGCCCTCAAACGCAGCTTTTCCTTATATTCCGGCTTCTCAATGGATTTCCTGACCAGCTCGTAATCCCGTGTGTCAAAGTAAATATTGGATATGGTATGTTCCCCGTAATGATCTGCCTTCATCCGTCGTTCCAGAACAGGTATCAGCGCATCGTGCTGTTTTTGGGTGAGCATATATTTTTTCTCATAGCGTTTAAATATTTCCTGCGTCATACGCATGGCCTCCTTCATCTTTTATGGCCTTTATCCTATCAGCCCAAGCTGAAACAGACCTTAAAAAAGTACGGAAAACCATGAGCTTTCTGTGAACGGTCCGGGGATTTTCTGTGAACTGACGGGAGATTTTCCGTAAACTGACAGGGAATTTTCTGCAAACTGCCAAGATGTTTCTATAAACATCCAGGATATTTCTAAACTGCCAAAATGTCCCAATAAGCCGTTCAATGCTATTCATAAAACCATGCCCGGTTACGGACCATACAAATATATGCGAAAAAGGGCCGGCACTTTCTCACCATGCGCCTGATGAGAATGACCGCCTGGAACATATCTATCTTTCTACAGACTCCAGCTCAGACTTTTTCCCTGAAGCTCTGCCATGTGACGGTATATTCCTTTCTTCTCCATCAAATCCCCCGGTGTACCCTGCTCCGCCACATAACCATCCTTTAACACCACAATCCGGTCTGCTCCCGCCACAGTCCGCATCCGGTGCGCAATAATCAGCACAGTCTTATCCTTAACCAGATTGGATATGGCCTCCTGTACCAGAGTCTCATTTTCCACATCCAGCGACGCCGTGGCTTCATCCATGAGGATCACGGGGGCATTCTTTAAAAGGGCCCTGGCAATGGACAGCCGCTGCCGTTCCCCGCCGGACAGGGCGGAACCATTTTCCCCAATCCGCGTCTCATATCCGTTTGGGAGACGATGGATGAATTCCTCACACTGGGCTGCCCTGGCCGCTTCCATCACCTCCTGGTCTGATGCGCCTTTGCGCCCCAGGCGGATGTTCTCCATGATGGTATTGTTAAACAGGACCACATCCTGGAACACAATGGAAAAGCTTCTCAGCAGTGTCTCCGGCTCTATCCCGCTGATATCTGTGCCTCCCAGTGTAATTTTTCCTCTGTCAATATCCCAAAACCTGGCGGCCAGCTTTGCGCTGGTGGATTTTCCGCCTCCCGACGGCCCTACCAGGGCTGTCACCTGTCCCTGCCTCGCTGTAAATGACACATCCTTTAAAACCTGTTCCCCGTCTTTATAGGAAAATCCCACATGGTCAAATACAATGTCATATCCATCGTACACAGCTTCCCTGCTTCCCTGCCAAACAGGCTGCTCCTCAATCCCTTTCATCCGTTCCACCACCAGTAAGGCAGAGTACACAGCCGACAGGTTCTGCAGACAACCGGTAAGAGGTCCGTACAGCCTGGTGGACGCCACCATAAACATGAGGAACAGCATAAAGCCGATGGAATGGGATGACAGAAGAGCAGCTCCTACCAGTACTGTGGTAGCCATGCCGACTTTCAGGAACATCTGGGACGCTGTGACCATGGTGCCGTTGAACAGTTCCAGACGTATGGTGATGGATTCCACGTTCAGAATCTTCTGATCCAGCCCCTCAGATACTCCTCCTGCAGATTGTTGGCCTTGATGTCTGGATATTCTCAATGCACTCCTGGATTCCGTCCGAAGCAGCGATTTTTTTCCCTTCTGCCTGCGCTCTACCCGGTCCACCATGGGTCTTGTACCTGCTGCCAGAAGAAAGGATACGGGAACCACCCACAGCACAGCCAGCCCCATCCGCCAGTCAGCCGCCAGAAGACACACTCCTATGAGCGCCGTGGATATGAAGGCCCTATGAGTTCAGGAATAAAATGGGAAAATGCCTTTTCGATAAACGCACTGTCCGCCATAATGGTGGTGGTCAAATCCGCCAGATCCCTTTTTCCAAAAAAAGACATGGGCAGGGTTCTGAGCCTCTCCGCCAGACGAATGCGCATATTGGCGCTTTCCGTATAGGATGCCACAAAGGTGGCGTCATACTGGATTCTCCAGAAAATGAATATTATAACCAGCAGCACAATGCAGACTGCCACATACCCGGCCATTCCCAGTGAAGGAGCCTGAAGCCCCACTAACGGCCCAGAAGCCGTTCCATGAAGAGAAACAGGATGCCCATGGGGAATATCAGCCCCATATTGGTGATAGCACAGGAAAATATGGCCTTTGTCAGATCCCTTCCTCCCTGTTCGCTCAATGCGATTTTTTCTGCAGATACTTGCTCATGCCTTTCCACCTACCTTCCACTCTACTGATGTCTGGTAATCCTTCCACATTCTTGCATACAGCCCCCGGGCCTTCAGAAGTTCATCATGGCTTCCCTGTTCAGCCACCCGGCCTTCCTCCATCACGAAGATTCGGTGGGCCCGGCACACCGTAGACAGCCTGTGGGCAATCATTATCACAGTCTTGCCTTCCACCAGCTTCTCAAATGCCTGCTGAATCAGATATTCATTGTCAGGGTCCGCAAACGCCGTGGCCTCATCCAGAAGCACAATGGGAGCGTCCTTTAAGATTGCCCTGGCCAGTGCGATTCTCTGCATTTCACCGCCTGACAGGTACACGCCTTTGGTTCCAACCACCGTATCCAGACCCTGGGGCATCTTCTCAATGATGTCCTCACATCTGGCTGCCTTCAAGGCCTTCATGACTTCCTCCTTATCTGCCTCCGGTTTTGCCGCCCGTATGTTGTTCAACAGACTGTCCTTAAAGAGATGGCTGTCCTGGAATACAAAGCTGACCTGCTTCATCAGCTCCTTTGTCCCTATGTCCCTCACATCCACCCCGCCGATACATATGCTTCCCTGGTCCACATCAAAAAACCTTGGAATCAGGCTGACCAGAGTGGTCTTACCGCTTCCGGAGGCCCCTACCATAGCTGTGGCGGCTCCCTGCGGTACGGTAAGGGACACATGCTCCAGGGCATTTACACCGTCCTTGTTATAGGAAAATGAGACGTCCTTAATCTCAATCGTGTGATTTTCAGGCTTCCTGGAAACAGCGGGCTCGGGAAGGGGCTTCTCCCTGATAACATTCAGTATCCGGCTCCATGGCGTCATTGGCAGCATGGTATTTTCACTGGTCCACATGATTTTGTCCATCATGGTCACGCAGACAGGGGTGAACAGGATGTAAAAAACCAGATCCAGGGCCGTGGTCACAAAGTCCTGCCCGCCCGCCGCATCCCCTGCAAGAAGAAGCCCCGCGGGTATGAGAACGGCAAATATGCCGTTGATGCTGACCGAATAGCAGCACATGGGAATTCTGAGGGACAGGTATAATTCACAGCCCAGTTCTTATAGCGCATGATGGAATCATGAAAGCTCTTAAAGGAAAAAATGCTCTGCTGGAATGTCTTTACCACAGGTATTCCACGCACATACTCCACGGCCTCGTTGTTCATGTCCTCCAGGGCATTCTGGTACTGCCTCATGCACTCTGCCATTCCCGTCCCCATCATCCTGCTGAGGAAAAATGTACCACCGCCATGGGAATGAGGCTGATCAAACCAAATCTCCAGTCAAACACCAAAAGAAGTACCAGCACTGCCGCAGGCGTCACTAATGCTCCTGCCAAATCCGGCAGCTGATGGGCCAGATATGTTTCTGTCTGTCCTGCACCGTCGTCAATGATACGGCGCAGCTTTCCGCTTCCGGTCCCCTTGAAATAGCCAATGGGCAGTTCTGCCAGGTGGTGAAGGGCAGCCGTCTTCATATTTCTGGCTGTCCGGAAGGCCGAAAGATGGGTACACATAAGGGCCCCAAAATAAATAAGCATACTCAGGAGCGAGGAAGCCACCGCCATCCACCCCCAAACCAGCGTTCCGCCGGCCAGTCCTCCCGGCCAGTTCAGGACCGCCAGCTTTATCACCTTCCACATGCACAGATACGGCACCAGCGCTATAACCGCGCTGATACCTGACAGAATGCATCCTGTCACTGTAAGGTATTTATACTTCCCCGCAAAGGTCATCAAAGTCACCTTATCTGTATCGGGAAGCCGTGTCATAATATGTTTCCTGCTGCCATCCACTTTTTCATCCTCCTTTTTTTGTTAGTTATAACTAACTTATTGTTTTAAAAGTAAGGCTGTCAGGCTTCTGCCTTCCGGCCTTCTGCCCTCAAGCCCCATCCCTTACTCATCCAACTCCATGATGCGCACCCACCCCGCATGCTGAAAACGGCTTAATGTGACAGCGCAGGTAACCGCCTGTTCCCTTGGCAGGCCGTGAGACACAAATTCATGGAGCTGCTGAAAAAAGGACCTGCACAGAATATGAATCAGCGTGCCGCTCATCCCTTCAGCCGAATGCCCCAAAGATTCCATGGCCTTTATAAAATCCCGGAAAAACCTCAAAATGGTCATAGAAATAATTCACCATCCAGGGTATGTACTGCTCTGTAATCTCATTCAGCCGGGCCGGCTGCTGTTCAGGAGGCAGCGCGGCAAAGTCCCTGTGCACCTTATCGTACAGAGCCAGCAGTTCCTCCACCGCGGCAAAGCTCCTCCGATGACGAATACCTCCGCCTGCTCCTTCATGGACCGGGTCAGTTCCCTGCCGCTGGTCCTTTCCACGCCCGGATAATTGACAATCTCCGAGGTAATGGTGATCTGGCCGCCAATTTTCTCCTTCTCCATCACCAGCACCCTGTACCTGGCCCTTGCCATATAGATGGCGGCTGAAAGCCCTGCGGGCCCGGCACCTGCAATAATCACATCGTATAAGTCCTCATTATGTCCCATATATCCTCCAAATCCCCGGCCCGGTGTCAGATAAAAGGGCCGCAATGAGTTTATATCAGTCCCACCAGGTCCAGACTTGGCTTTAAGGTATCTGCTCCGGCTGCCATTTTGCCGGGCACACCTGGGTCGCCGTGTTCTGCCACAAACCGGGATGCCTGAACGCGTCTGAACAGTTCGTCCGCATTCCTTCCCACATTTCCCGCGATAACCTCATAAGCCACTATCTTTCCTTCCGGATTCACGATAAAGCTCCCTCTTTCAGCCATCCCGTCAGCCTCTATCATCACATCGAAATCCCTGGCCAGCCCGCCTGTGGGATCCGCAGCATGGGATACTTGATTTTCCGGATGGTCTTGGATGCGTCATGCCATGCCTTGTGGACAAAGTGGCTGTCGCAGGATACGCTGTATATCTCGCAGCCGGCTGACTTGAAGTCCTCATACTTGTCCGCCAGATCCTCCAGCTCCGTGGGACACACAAATGTAAAATCTGCGGGATAAAAGAAAAATACCGCCCATTTCCCTAATATATCAGATTTCTTCACTTCCCTGAACTCTCCGCCCGCATAGGCCTGTACTGTAAAATCGCTGATTTCTTTTCCTATTAATGACATATTGTTTCCTCCTTGTATTTGTGATGGTTAACTGCCGCCTTGTCTCCTGTCCCGCTTTTCCAGAAGCAGGAAGCCTTTTTTGCTGTTAGTTTTAACTAACTCAATCATATTTTACCAGTCACGGCCTTATTAGTCAAGAAACAACATTAATAATAATTATCAATATTATTTCTCTTTAGGAAACCAAACAAAAACAGCCAGACAAGCTTTCTCATCTGCTGTTCCCACGCTATGTTTCTACTCTTCAAACGAATTAATGACTGATAATTCCGGCTTCATATCATACTTTTTCTTAAAGACAATGGCTCCCACGATTCCACCAAGGTACCGCTGATGGCAGCCAGCAGCAGCGCCATAAGTACCTTTAACGGCGGATTGAAGGCAAAGGGCGCCAGCAGTCCGGGTATGGGAGAAGCGGTTCCCGGGGCGTTGTTGATTATGCCAGGAATGCGGCGGCCACTCCCGAAAAGCCTCCTCCGAAAAAGTTGGAACAATAAATCGGTATGGGGTGCTTTGTTATGATATGGGCCTGTGTCAGCGGCTCCATCATAACAGCTGCCACGTTGCTGTTATCCCCGAAGTGGAGCATTTTAAAGATGGCGCCGTTGGTAAAGGAGCCTCCGAAGCATGCAATGGCCGCAATGCCCATGGGCAGTCCCGTAAGCCCCAGCATGGCGGTGAGGGCCATGGAGCTGAGGGGCGACGTACAAATCATCTTGATGACCCCTCCCAGCAGAAGTCCCATAAGAATAGGCGACTGCTCTGTAGCTGCCGTAATCATTCCGCCGATGTGTGCCAGAGCCGCATTCACAGCCGGATCCACCAGGAATGCGATGAATCTGGCAATCGGCGCAATCAGGAGAGCCCCCAGCACGGAATCCAGGCCCGGCGGAAGATGCTTCTCAATAAACGGTGCGATGAAACCAATTGCATATCCCGCGATAAATCCCGGAAGGATGCCGTATCCTCCCAGGCAACGCCTGCAACTACCGCGAACACAGGATTCACTCCCATGCCTATCGGTACCATGATTGCCGCTGCCACGCCGCCCATGTTGCCCGATATGGTGCCTGTTTCCCCAAGGAATGCCAAGTGAAGCAAATCTCCGGATATGTACCTGTGAACAGCCTCCACAAGGAAAGTTGCAACTGCCGCATTGGCCATTCCCGACATGGCCGCTGATCCTTTGGGCGCCTTCATACTGAAAAGTGAAAAGGCTGCCAGCGTCAATAATAGTAATCCTAACCCCGTAATAATTGTCATAAATCTACGTTCCTCCTGTTTTTTGCTCTCCGCAGATATGCTTGGCCGCTTTCCACCACAGACCGCCGTTACCGCTGTGATAGCTCTTAAGCTAAGGTATATCCTTGGTAGAGTTTTCGCAATGCAGGTAACGAAGAAGTCCCCAAAATTGCAAAAAAACAGAGACAGACATAAACGTAGCGTAGATGTCTGCCTCTGTCCTTTTACCTGAAAGTTTCCCTGACGCGGTTGCTGCTATGCCGCCGGTTGCTTCATCGGTATTCACATTTTAGTGACCTTCTCCAGAGTCCCGTCCGAATTCGATTCTTTTGCCTGAGAGTTTGCGCATCCCCTTCGGCGTTACCCAACGGTAATCTCTCCCGAATTCATCAATCGGTCTGTCATTAACTTTGTTTATATTTTAACATCAATCATAGAAAAAAGCAATAGAATTATGTTCAGTTTATTTACTTTTCACAAAAAATATATTCCATTTTTATGCATAAATTACAATTCTCTTCATAGAAAATGACAGAAAATAAACATGTGTCCATTTATTCTCTGCCATTCTCATGATAATTGTAAAATACAGGAAGGGGGATTTTAAATTTTCCCCTTCCGCGCCTCCAGAAATCAATCCAGAAGATTGGTCATACTCTTTAAGCTGATAGCCAGGGTAGAGGTATTGTGGAGCATAGCTGATGTGGCCGGGGTTATGACGCCTCCCACTCCCAGGAGTATAAGACCCAGGTTGAATCCGATGACAAACCGGTAGTTCCGGTCAATCCGGTCCATGAGTCCCCGGCTGATGGCCCTCAGTGTCACCAGCTGGAACAGATTGTCCTCAGAGATGGTGATATCCGCTATCTCCCTGGCAATCTCAGCCCCTTCGCTGATGGCAATTCCCGCGTCAGCGGCCGACAGTGCCGGCGAATCATTGATTCCGTCGCCAATCATAATGACCCTGCGGCCCTTCTTCTTTTCTTCGTCCACAAACCGGGCCTTGTCTTCGGGAAGGACCTCTGAATAATACTCATCCACTCCAACACGTCCGGCAATGGCGGCTGCCGTGCGCTCACTGTCCCCCGTCATCATGACAATCTTGGTGATTCCCTGTCTGTGAAGGGCGGTGACAACCCCATCCGCCTCATCCCTCAACGGTCCTCAATGCAGATCACGGCTGCCAGGCTTCCGCCGATAGCCAGATAGAGGTGGGAATATTCCACAGGAAGCCTGTCAAACACCTCCTTCTTATCCTCCGGTATCCTGCATCCCTCATCTTCAAATACAAAGTGATAGCTTCCAATCACCACCCTCTCATGGTCTACATAGGTTGCTATGCCGTGGGCCACGATGTAGTCCACCCTGGAATGCATCTCCTTGTGGACCAGCCGCGTTTCACTGCCTCGTGCACCACCGCGTTGGCCATGGAGTGGGGGAAATGTTCCTCCAGGCAGGCCGCAATCCGCAGCAGCTCATCCTTTTTCATACCATTGAACACCACCACATCCGCCACCTGCGGCCTGGCCTTTGTCAGGGTTCCTGTCTTGTCAAAGACAATGGTGTGGGCAGCAGCCACTGCCTCCATGTACTTGCCGCCCTTTACCGTAATATGGTAGCTGCCGGCCTCCCGCATGGCAGAGAGCACGGACAGGGGCATGGCCAGCTTCAATGCGCAGGAGAAATCCACCATCAGAATGGACAGGGCTTTTGTCACATTGCGGGTCAGCAGCCACGTAAGGACGGTGCCGCCCAGACTCCAGGGAACCAACGCGTCCGCCAGAGTGGCGGCCCTGTCTTCTGCCGTGGACTTAAGCTGCTCCGACTCCTCAATCATGTCACAATCCGTTCAAACCGGGTGTCGCCTGCCGCCTTCCTGACCCGAAGGGTAATCTCTCCCTCTTCAACGGCTGTTCCCGCGTACACGTAGGAGCTTCCCCCTTCCTGACCGGCGCTGACTCTCCTGTCATGGAAGCCTGGTTCACCATGCGTCCCCGGAAGTGACCACGCCGTCCAGAGGAATCACATTTCCCATATGGACCGTTACCAGGTCTCCCTCCCGGATCTTTGAAACAGGGACCAGGACCTCTGTTCCGTCCACCTTCTGCCATACCCTGGAAATATTTAAGGACATGCTTCTGGCAAGGTCGCTCACTGACTTTTTGTGGTCCATTCTTCCAGAAGCTCCCCTATTCCCAGGAGGAACATAACAGAACCAGCCGTGTCAAAATCCCTTCTCAGAACAGACACGGCAATGGCCGTGGCGTCCAGCGCCTCCACCTCCAGCTTCCCCCTGAGCAGACAGCGGATTCCCTTCAACAGATACCGGATGGAGCGGACTGCCGTATAGACAGCCCGGACAGGCGGCGGCAGAAAGGACTTGGTAACGCCCGCGCCATCACCTTCTGAACCAGCCTCTCCTTGTATTCACGGTTCAGGCTCTGCCGCTGTTCTTCGGCACCAGCTCCCGAATCCGCTCATTATCATAAGAAAACCCCTGTATTCCCTCCAGGATTTCCCCGCGGCTGCCCTCATACACCACCGCGGCATCCGCTGTCCTCTCGTATACCCTGACGAGTCCCGTTAACCCGGGAGTACAGAGATAATAATGCAGCAAATCAGCCTGCCGTATGCTCATTTCCTTCTGATAAAAATGAACCCTGACCCTTCCCTTATCTCATGTCTAATTACAAACTTCATTGTTTCAGGCTCCTTTTCCCAACTGACTCAGACACATTTTAACAGTAAACGAAAAAATTACCGCCCGGAGATATCCTTCCCCAGGCGGATTGTACATTACGCTGTAACCGTATCAGCAGAAGCTGTCTCATCTTCCTTCAAATCTTCCGAGGTCTGCTCCGGGGCTTCCTCCCCGCTTTCATCCTCAAATACGTCCTCCCGGCAGCGCTGCGCGTTGATTTCCCTGGCCTCTGCCAGGATGTCCTCAGCGTTCTCCTGAATATTAGTGGCGGTGGTCATCACACAGTCCTTAGCCCTTAATCCGGCTGCCAGACAATTGATATAAAACCTCTTGGCATCATCACTTCCCAGAATCTTCACGCCTGCTGTTCCGAACAGAACGCCGCCTAAGAAAAGACCTATTTTCTTACATTTAAAACAATCAATCATTCTCTTTGTCCTCCTACTTATGCTTATAGCCTGTGTAAACCGTCATCGCCAGACAGAATACCATGGCCCAAGCCAGAATCTGTGATTTTTCATCTTACGTTACATCCTTTACGTAAACATTTGCTTAATTATTCTCCCGGGACCGGATATCTTCTTCCTTATCAGACACAAAAGAATATTGATAAGAACGAGTCAGGACACCGATCTCCTCCAGCGTGCTTACAGTCCTGTACACGGTGGCCATCCCCAGCTTCGTGTCCCGTTTCCGCGCTTCATAGAAAATCTCCTTGCAGTTTGTCCAGTTTCCCTCCAGAATAACATCCAGGAGCATCCTGCGCTGCTGTGTAATCCGCATTCCCCTCTTCTGAAACTCGTCTATCACCTGTTCCTTCTGCCACATGTCGGTTCCCTCCTCACCTGCAATCGGCCAAATCGGAATGTGTCCGGAAGATACCTGCACAAGCATTTCCGGACACATCTGTCCCCCAGGCCTGCCGCAGCCGGACTGTCCAGGGACCATTTCCGCCTGCATCAGGGCTGTTATGATGCTGTCTTTGCCTTTACATTCACATTAAGGGAATTGCTCTCTTTGTACGGTCTTACCAGCAAATAGATGAATCCGGCCACGGCTGCAATTGCCACGACGGTTCCGATTCCAAAGGTTCCTGTTGTAAACCAGCTGCCAAACTGGTATATGCACAGCGCCACCACATATGCGAGTACAGTCTGATAACCGATTGCAAACCAGGTCCACCTTGCATTGTTCATCTCACGCTTAATAGCGCCCATGGCCGCAAAGCAGGGTGCGCACAGCAGGTTGAACACCAGGAAGGAATACGCGCTGACAGCTGTAAAGCTTTGGGCCAGTGTTCCCCAGATTTCAGCTCCGTCCTCAGCCACTTCCGCAAAGCCGTAGAGAATACCGAAGGTACCGACTACATTTTCCTTTGCAACCAGACCTGTGATGGCCGCCACAGCAGCCTGCCAGTTCCCCCATCCAAGAGGAGCGAATATCCAGGCAATGGCCTGGCCGATTAACGCCAGAATTCCGTCCGACAAATCCTCCACCATTCCAAAGTGTCCGTCCACAAAGCCAAAGCCGGATGTAAACCAAACAAAAATGGTGGACAGCAGAATTACGGTTCCCGCCTTTTTAATAAAGGACCAGCCTCTCTCCCACATGCTGCGCAGAACATTCGACACGGTTGGAAGGTGGTAAGCAGGAAGCTCCATTACGAACGGCGCCGGGTCACCTGCAAACATTTTTGTCTTCTTTAAGATGATGCCGGAGCAGATGATGGCCGCGATTCCCACGAAATAGGCACTGGCGCTACCCAGGAAGCGCCTCCGAACAATGCTCCCGCAAACAGCGCAATAATGGGCAGCTTTGCTCCGCAGGGAATGAAGGTGGTAGTCATGATGGTCATTTTGCGGTCCCTGTCATTCTCAATGGTACGGGAAGCCATGATGCCCGGAACGCCGCAGCCGGTTCCAATCAGCATGGGGATAAAGGACTTTCCTGACAATCCGAACTTGCGGAAAATTCTGTCCATGATAAATGCCACCCTGGCCATGTAACCGCAGGACTCAAGGAATGCAAGGAAAATAAACAGCACCAGCATCTGGGGCACGAAGCCAAGCACAGCGCCCACACCTGCCACGATACCGTCTAATATCAGGCTGGAAAGCCAGTCGGCACAGCCGACAGCCGTAAGGAATCCCTCCACAATAACAGGTACGCCCGGCACTTCCAGTCCCAACAGGCTCCATCTCTCCCCAAACACGCCGTCGTTCGCCCAGTCAGTGGCCCAGGTACCCACGGTGGTAACTGAAACATAGTAGACAACCCACATTACTGCCGCAAAAATCGGGAGCGCCAGGAAACGGTTGGTGACGATATGGTCAATCTTGTCGGAGACGCTCATCTTCTCCCTGCTCTTCTTTGTATAACACCTGCCAATAATGGATGTGATATACGTGTAGCGCTCATTGGTGATGATGCTCTCAGCGTCATCGTCCGCGGCATCCTCCATGCGCGCTATGATGCTTCCCACATCCGGAACCATGGTCATCTGCGCCGCTATCTTGTCATCCCGTTCAAACAGCTTGATGGCATAGAAGCGCTTCTGCGCCTCAGGCACATTGCCGCCGATGCACCGCTCGATTTCCTCCAGGGCTGCCTCCACATCGGCGGAGAACTTGTGTACAGCCGCAGTCGCCCTGCTGTCCCTTGCAAGCTCCACCGCCTTGTTGGCAGCCTCCATGATACCGGTACCCTTTAATGCGGAAATCTCCACCACAGAACAGCCCAGCTCCCTGCTCAGGGCCTGAATGTTAATCTGGTCCCCGCTCTTTTTAACCACGTCCATCATGTTGACAGCCATCAGCACGGGAATTCCCAGCTCCATCAGCTGGGTGGTCAGGTACAGGTTCCGCTCCAGGTTGGTTCCGTCCACAATGTTTAGGATGGCATCCGGGCGCTCGGTAATCAGGTAGTTCCTGGCAACCACCTCTTCCAGCGTGTAAGGCGACAGTGAATAAATACCGGGAAGGTCCATGATAATGACATCCTTATTCCCCTTAAGCTTGCCCTCCTTCTTTTCCACCGTGACACCGGGCCAGTTTCCTACAAACTGATTGGACCCGGTAAGACCGTTGAACAGCGTGGTCTTTCCGCAGTTGGGATTACCGGCCAAAGCAATTTTGATTGACATTTTCATATCCTCCTCATTCTCTTATTGAGAAAATTTATCAATAAATTAGTTACAGCTAACTCAACCCTTTAAAAAAAAGCAGTTCCTACTGCACTTCAATCATCTCGGCATCCGCTTTCCTTAAGGACAGCTCATAGCCCTTACATTCACTTCCACAGGATCCCCCAGAGGCGCCACCTTGCGGACATATACTTCCGTCCCTTTTGTAATACCCATATCCATGATACGGCGTTTTACAGCCCCTTCTCCGTGAAGTTTAACAACCGTTACCGTGCTTTTGCATTTTACTTCCTTCAATGTGCGCATCTTATTAATGCTCCTTTCCTTCTCATACCCGCGGCCAGTTTACACCATAATCTTATTGGCCATCTCTTTGCTTATGGCAACCCTTGATTCCTTTACATTGACAATCACATTGCCATTGTTAGCAGAAACAACAGTCACACTCGCTCCCGGTACGAATCCCATGTTCTCCAGATGACGCCTTACCTCTTCCTTGCCGCCCACCCGGACTATGGATGCCTCAGTACCTTCTTTTACCAATGTCAACGGCATACCCATCACTCCTCTTTCTGAACCTGATGTGATTCTGTTCCCTATATCCATATTGCAGCTGGAAAGTTATGGCATCCTAACTGCAAATTTAGGTTAGCACCAGTTAACCGAAATGTCAATAATTTTTCAATTTAATTGCGGGGTTTTTTTTTGCGATTTCAGCCCCGCTGCCAATTTGCGTTTCCTCTCAGGATATGATAAAATAGAAAACAGCTGCCGCAGACTTAGAACTAACTAATGTTTATCAGTGGGAGGATTTGATTAAATTGAAAATACAGGAATCAGCTGAAAATTATCTGGAAACAATCTTGATTTTAAGCCACCGAAACCCCTATGTCCGCTCCATCGACATCGCCAACGAGCTGTCCTTTTCCAAGCCCAGCGTCAGCGTGGCCATGAAAAATCTGCGCGAAAACGGTATATCCTCATGGATGACCAGGGCCATATCACCCTCAGCAGCATTGGAAAAGAAATCGCCGAGACCATGTATGAACGCCACACCATGCTTTCCCAGTGGCTCATGTACTTGGCGTGGACGAGCAGACAGCCGTGGAGGATGCGTGCCGCATTGAACATGTGGTCAGCGCCGAAAGCTTCCGGGCCATCAAGGACCATATCACCAATGGGCATGAGCTTCCGGGATACAACGCATAAGACACGCCGTCAGGAACATTCACAAAAACACAGCGCTTACCGGCCATATCGTGCGGAGGCGCCGTGTCTTTTTTATGCTCTCTCACTGTCTTCTACGCTGTTCTTTCTGATACTCTCTCCGGGGTCCCTGATTTTCTTCCGGGTTTCCCGGCCCGTCCGTCCTTATATACACCCTCTCCGGCCGTCCCTTGGTGGTGGTCCTGGTCTTATACGCAATCTTTAGATACCCCTCCTGCTCCAGTACCGCCAGAAAACGGTTGGCGCTCCGTTTGGTGATTCCCAGTCTGAGCGCCAGGGTTCTGGCTGTAATTTCCTGCTTTTCGGAGGCGCTGATGGCAGTGAATATTTTCTTTACTGTCAGGGGCGAAAGCCTGGACTGTACGTCCAGCACCTCGCTGTTGTCCACATTCATGAGCAGCTGGCCGCAGTCACCCATGGGACCGATGATCTGCTCCCTCTCATTGATCAGGTATGCCAGAGACTGCTTAAGTTCAGCCTCGTGGCAGGCGTCAAGAGCATTTAACCTGGCCTGGGAAAGGCTGTTTCCAAGGCCGCAGCCGATACTGAAACGGGCGGACAGCTTTTTCTCCCTCAGAAACGGACTCAGGCGGTCCTCCCTAAAATCTCCGGTCCAGCCCGACACATGTTTCTTGGTGGACACGATTTCCAGCCCGTAATGGCGCCGGTGGACCGAACAGTCAATCATGGATGCCCCTATAAATTCAATCACCAGATTTTCAAGCCTCATATAATCATAATCCAGCCCCTGGAACATCTCGCCGCCGGAACCGTTTTCCGACAGCTTCACAATGATGACTCCCGGTATCTGCTCCTCCAGCTTCCTGCGCTCAATCTCGTCGAGAAGCTTGTCACACACCTCCCCCACATACTGCTTGCTGGGGAAAGGGAAGTAGACCTTAACGCCGGCCTCCTGCAGTGCCGGCACAATGCTGGAAAACCGCGTGACGGACAAATCAATCTTTCCTTCCTCCCACAGCTTCACATGTTTCCTGTACTCCTCCTGCTCAATCCCAAGCATCCGATCCATGTCAAACTCATCCTCTGAAAGCTCCCGGATATCAGGCATAGGCTGCGCCCCTCCACAAAATCCTTAAGGCCCACTCCGAAGATCTCCACAATATCAGCGTAAACTCTAGTAAAATCCAGGTTCCTGTTCTCATTTAACAGCTGCAGGAATAAACGGTACAGGGCAGCCTCATCCGTGTTGAAAAAACAGATAGGCGTTTCTCTTCTTTATAATAAAGATGTATCATATGCGCAGGAAAACTGCCGGAGGTTAGAATGCCGTCAAACTCCTCCGTAACATTTTTATGGATATGCTGTATATCCGAAAATGTCTTATACGTAAATATGCAATAATCAAAGTCCCGGTCCGCAAGCATAGACTGGAGAAACTCTTTTATATATTCTGTTGCGATGACTGCAATCTTCCTCTTCAATTTCCTTCCTCCCCAAACTGCTCTGTCTCCTATCTTAACATAGCAGCGGGAAATCCGCATCCTACAAATGAAAAAATCTCTTGTTTTTTGTCAATTATGCATATAAATCTTTTTACCCTCTTGACATGTATGGTCTTTTTTGCCATAATAAAGACATGTCTTTATATAGTCTTTTTATACTCAAGGAGGGCACCACGATGAACCAATTCTTACGACGAGCAACGGAACTTGAACCTCAGATGCAAAAGGACCGGCGCTACCTGCATCAGCACGCCGAAGCGGGAGAGCACCTGCCCGGCACAACCAAGTATGTCATGGAACGGCTTGCTTCCATTGGGCTATCCCCACATGAAATCTGCGACTCGGGCGTCACTGCCCTGATTGAGGGCAGCCGCCCCGGCAAGACCATTCTCCTCAGGGCTGACATGGACGCGCTCCCCATGAAAGAATCCAACAGCCTTCCCTTTCAGACGGTCACGGACGCGGCCCACAACTGCGGCCATGACATACATACCGCCATGCTTCTTGCGGCTGCCCAGATTCTGTACGAGCGCAGGGATGAGCTCTGCGGCAGCGTCAAGCTGATGTTCCAGCCAGCGGAAGAGGTTTTTACTGGTTCTGAGAACATGATTAAGGCGGGAATTCTTTCCAATCCCACGGTAGATGCCGCCATGGGCATACATGTGATGTTAGATACCCCGGTTCCCTCCCTCAACTATGGCACGGGCTTCATGACGTCCTCCTGCGACGGTTTTAAAATCACGGTAAAAGGTGTGGGCTGCATGGGGCCATGCCTCATCTGGGTATTGATCCCATCAATGTGGGCTTTCATATTTACAGCGCCTTCCAGAATCTCATAGCCAGGGAGTGTGATCCAGGCGAGAAGGCAAGTCTTACCCTGGGTGCGTTTAATGCGGGAAACACCTCCAACATTATTCCTGACAGCGCCGTACTCATGGGCACCCTGCGCACCTATAACAAGGACTTGCGCGCCAGGCTTGTAAAAAGGATGCATGAGATTACAGAATACATGGGAAAGGTCTTTGGAGTGGCCATTGAATACGAATCCCTCTCCGAGGTGCCCTCCACCTACTCTGACCCGGATCTTACCAGGGAGCTGGCAGAATATGCCTCTGAGGTGGTTCCTGATTTCATCAAACACACCGATTACTCCGTAACACCTTCCGATGACTTTGCCCGCGTGTCCGAAAAGGTCCCTGCTGTCTACTTCATGATAGGATGCGGGGTGGATGGATGCACGGTCCAGCACCACAATCCGGGCGTATTATTTGATGAAACCGTCATGCCTACGGGGCCGCAGTACACGCAGCCTGTGCATTTAACTGGCTGAACAGGAGGAACGCATAATGGAACGCAAAAAAATATATTATGGCTGGTTTGTTGTTTTTGGATGTCTCATGATTACATGTACATGGTGCCCCCCATCATGCGCTCAGCAATAAATTTCTGATTCAGGTCACGGGTGAGCTTCAGATTTCCAGAAGCGCCTTTACCCTGGCCAATACCATTCTCCAGGGTCTGGGTATCTTCCTGTCCCCCATTGTGTCGGCCAGACTTGCAAGAGGCAACATGAAACGGATTCAGACCGTCAGCATTATTGGCTTTGTCCTTTCCTACGCTTCCTTCTCCCTTGCCACCAACGTAATTCATCTATACATTTCCTCCTTTTTTACCGGTATTTTCTTCTTAAACGCCTCCCTGATTCCGGTAAGCATGATGATTACCAACTGGTTTGTCAAAAAGAGAGGACTTGCCATGAGCATAGCCATGGCAGGAATCGGCGTGGGCGGCACCATCTTCAGCCCTGTCATTACATGGCTGCTGGGGGCCTATGGCTGGAGGAGCACCTATCGAATCATGCTCTCATTATCCTGGTACTGGCCCTTCCCGCTGCCCTGTTCATCCTCAGGAAACGTCCGGAGGACATGGGACTCTTACCCTACGGCAGCGAGGATGCCGCCATACAGGATGCCGCCTCCAAACGTATTCCCAAAAAGGCAGACATTGTATTTCCGCTCAGCGTGAAAGAATCTAGGACAAAGCTGTTCTTCATCCTTTTCATCTTCGGCATGCTGTGCAACGGACTGATTAATACCGGCTCCCTGGGCCACTTCCCTCCGGCTATCGAGGAACTTCAGGGCCCCCAGGTACAGGCTTTAATCATCTCCATGTATTCCATGATTGGTATTTTCGGCAAGCTGGTTCTGGGATGGCTCAATGACAGGTTCGGAGTTGTGGTCAGCACTGCCTTTGGATGCATCACCTTTGCCCTCTCCTTTATCTTCATCCTTTTTGGGCGGAATATCAGCATGCTCTACATCATGGCCTTCCTTTTCGGCCTGGGAGATGCCATCGGCACCGTGACCCCTCCTCTTATTACCTCCGCCATCTTTGGCGCTGAAAAATACGGCGAGGCATACGGAATCGCCAACAGCTTTACACAAATCGGCCTTTCCCTGGGAGCGCTCATGGTGGCAGCCGTATATGACACCAGCGGCTCCTACAATACGGCTGGATTCTCCTTATTATCCTGACCCTGGGTGCCTTCGCGGGCTGGGTGGGCGCGTACGCGGTATCCAGAAAGTACTGTCAAAAATCAGTGGCGGACAATACGTAAAATGCACAGGCCGCCCAATAAACCCGGAAGGCAATGGCTTCGGTGCGCGGACTGTCTCGGCGGATGGGTTGCCCTGTCTCTCAAATCCAGAATATCCAGAAGGGCAGCTGCCCAATGGCATGCATGTCCTCAACCGGGCCGTAACTGAACGCGTAATGGGTCACTGCCTTGGAAATAGCGTCAATTTCTTCCCTTTTCGCACAGGCGGTGATTCCGTGTTCCGATTTCATTTTATTATAACCAGCCCCGGGTGAAAAGACAAGTTAAAAGGCGGGACATTTATCGCATCCCGCCTTACGGCGCTGTTGTATCAGCACAAAGAACCTATAAAAGAGAATGTTCCTCCTCCAAAGGGAATATACATAACCATAACTTCTGCAAACTTAGCATAAAGGAGGGTTTTGCCCATGTGCACAGCTATGGTTACCCAGACGTCCCAGGGGGACATTTATTTTGGACGGACCATGGATTTTTCCTATCCCCTTGAGCCTGAACTGTATGTGGTTCCCAAAGGCTTTCAATGGAATAATATCATGAACACCCACCAGGTCCGCAACCGTTACCGTTTCATGGGAATCGGGCAGGACATATCCCTGTGGTCTTTGCAGACGGGGTCAATGAGATGGGGTTCGGGGCGCTGTCCTCTATTTCCCCGGCTATGCCCGGTATGATTCCCCGGACCCTGAGGATCCGTCCAGACCTGCCGTCACAGCCCTGGAGCTCACCGGATTTCTCTTAGGCTTAAGCGCATCCGTAGAGGAAG
>ENA-OQCK01000228-OQCK01000228.1-human-gut-metagenome-genome-assembly--contig:-NODE-228-length-33460-cov-2.553836_pt1 | contig 33460 bp, 43 predicted proteins | sample MGYA00242498_ERZ504578 | MGnify/ENA primary metagenome ERZ504578 (study PRJEB26092, sample SAMD00036229) | human gut metagenome | host: Homo sapiens | study: EMG produced TPA metagenomics assembly of...
AAATCAGTATAACCCTTGATGAATTGGGCATACTGATAATACATAAACAGATGATGATTAGACATGATTCGTCATCTACTATCTAAACCTGTCGATTTTTACTTACACATAATTCTTCACATTCCCGGATGGTAAGCGTCCGTAAGGATTTTGCATTCTTTTCTTTTACTGTATCGCTGTTCTATTTCTGCTTGCCTCTGCTTTGCTTTACTTTCTAAATATCGGTTCGATCTGCTGTTTAATCAAATCCATGCTGTCTTTTGCTTTAGGATCAAATCTGCACATGAGGGATACAACCAGTTGTTCTCCGGTATTCACATAAATAATGTTTCCTCCATCCCCCATTGCCGCAAATCCGTCTTTCTGCTCATCGATCCACCATAAATAGCCGTATGGCAGATTGCGTTTTTTCCAGCGGCTGTGCTCCTTTGTGCTTTCCTCAATCCAGTGCTTTGATACCAGCTGTTTTCCTTCCCATACACCGCCATTCAAATACAGCTGCCCGATATCTGCCATTTCCTTTGCCGATAACGCCAGTCCCCAGCCTGCGGATTGCAGTCCCTTTGCGTCTGCTGCCCAACCGCTGATGGAGGCTGACTGATTGAATGCCATCTGTTCTTCCTTATCTTTAAATATCAGTTCCTTTTCCACAGAAATTCGCAGCGGGGCAAATAATTTCTCACGTGCAAAAGCAAGCACAGATTGTCCGGTTGTCTTTTGTAAAATACCAGTCAGAATATCCGGTCCAATCAGCGGTGTATAACGGAATTTCCCGCCCCTTCCCTTCAGCTGCTCCAGTGAAAACCGCAGCCAGTCATCACTTGTAAAATATTTTATATAGGGTGGAATTCTATATTTATATGCCGCTGTCATGGTGATGACATCCTCCAGTGTTACTTCACCCTTTGCATACTCTTTCTCCCGGGCTGCATACTCCGGAAAAAAATCCAGAACCCTTTGCGACACATCCACAATGTACCCTTCATCCATTGCGATTCCCAGCAATATGGATACAATACTTTTGGTCACGGAATACACATGCATTCTGCTTTCGGAAGTACATCCCTGAAAGTATGCTTCATACACGGACACACCGTTTTTTAATACATTCATCCCACAAATATTCTTGTAATTCCTGTTGATCAATGCTTCCATTTCTGTTATTTTCATCTGTTCCATGCAATTACCTCCGCAGTTTCTGCCTATATCTTACAGTTTTCCCTCAGGGGAAGGTCAAGGGGGATAATGCAGAAAGCTTCGGCTGCACAAATACAGAGCTCATAGGCTGGTATTTCGTTAGCTTATCAACGAATCTCGCACGTTTTCAAGTGATAAAAGCCTTATGAAGATATCCTTTTTTCAATTGTGCAGATCTCTTTTAGCTTACGCCTCCTTCCCTCTCTACACAAGGCTTTAGTAGAACCATATTCTCTTTTTGCCTTGCTATGCAAAGGAAAAGATGTACAGCGTTTTCCCTCAACTCCGTTTCACAAGACGCAGCAGCTTTATCTGCTTATGAGCACAGAAAAGCCTGTGGTACACAGCAGTATACACGCAGGCCTTCATTCATAATCAAAGCAAAGAAATTTACATTTTTCAGACTGTCTCAATATGAGAATTTCTCGTAGTATTCCATATCCTCAAGAACTGTGATATCCTCGATTGGGTTTTCATCCAGACGAAGCTCATACAGATTCTTCAGTCTGGTCAGCGGTGTCACATCTGTTACATAATTCGCCTTCAATGTCAGGGAGCTCAGATATATACATTCCTCCAGCGGGGATAAATCCATTACGCCATTGTGATCCAGCCGCAGGGAGCTTAAATTGATCAGCTTCTTCAGCGGTGAAAGATCTGTAATGACATTGTTGTATAAATCAATCGTACTCAGATTGGTTAAATCCTTTAATGGCGTCAGATCAGAAATATTGTTGTGGGAAAGCCCCAGACATTCCAAATTGATCATATCCTCAAGAGAATCAATACTGCGAATATCGTTGTTTCCGACATCCAGGGTTGTCATATGCTCACAGCCCTTTAAAACCTCGATATGCTTGATATGATTGTTGAAGACATTCAGCTCTACCAGATCCTTTGCATTCTTCAAAAAGTCGATGTCCTTCAGGAAACAGCAGCTGGCTTTAAAATAGCGAAGCAGCTTCATTTCTTTTAAAATTTCCGTATGCTCCACACGGTTTTCACTGATATCCAGCTTCTCCATCCTGATCAGGCCCTTCAGATTACGCAAATCACAAAGTCCGCTCTGCGTAGCACGAAGATCCTTTAAATTCTTCAGCTTCTTCAGGAATGAGAAATCCTTAATATGATCAAAGGAGATATCAAGGACCTCCAGATTCGGAAATTCCTCCAATATACTTAAATCACGCAGATATTCACAATTTGAAATATTCAGATTGCGCAGGGAATCCTTCATATACTGCAACGGAGATAAATCACAGAACAGATTGGTCGATACATCCAAAACCTCAATGTGCTTCAAATAGGTCAGATCGGCAATGTCATACAGCCACATCTTGTTCATATGAAGCTCCTTCAGCTCATCCAGCATACCGAGAATACTGAGCGGGAACGGTCCGTTTTCAATTCCGACATACAGCTTCTTCAGCTTCTTGACATTTTCCAGATATACCAGATTGTCCACCTTGCTGCGTTCCAGATTCAATTCTTCCAGATTGATCATGCCGGCCAGTGCACTGATATCCATCGTATACAGGTTATTGCGTGAAATGTCCAGCCGCAGCAGCTGCCGGAATTCCCTCAGCGCCTGAATGTCACGCAGCATATTCTTGGACAGATTCAAAACTTCAATCTCCCGCAAATCACGGATCGGTGTCAGATCCTCAATGGCATTTCCGCAAAGGTCCAGATACTTCAGATTAACCGCATATTGCAGTCCTTCCAGAGAGATAATTCCACTGCTTCTGGCAGAGAGTGTCATCAGCTCTTCCAGCTTTTTTTCTGTGATATCCGCTTCCTCGATCTGCAGGGTTCTGGCGATTGCAGCTCGCAGCATTTCATCCTGTATGATCATAAACATTCCTCCGTTTCTTTTCTTGTATGCCTATATTATACCCCAAAAGATTAAAATCTGAAACAGCTTACACAAAAAAACATGAATCATGAAAAAAGAGAAAAAACAAATCCTTCCAATTCACGAAAATAATGATTGACTTTCGGTTTTGAAAGTGATATTGTTTAAGAGTAATAAAAAGCAATAATTATGATTTCACAAGTCTGGAATTGTATTTATGTGTTTCAATGTACGAATATCCAGTTTTGTGATTTTTTTATACATTGGAGGGCTTCTTATTGACACACGTATAGGAGGTACTAAAATGAGTACAGGTAAAGTAAAATGGTTTAATGCAGAAAAAGGTTATGGATTCATCACTTCTGATGAAGGTAAGGACATCTTCGTTCATTACTCAAGCATCCAGAGCGACGGATTCCGTACACTGGAAGAAGGACAGGCTGTAAACTTCGACGTTGTTGAAAGCGATCGTGGACAGCAGGCTGCTAACGTAACTGTAGCGTAAGCAAAACCGTTCTTGGATCATGACCTCGTGCATGATCCTTTTTTTTGACTGTGCATATCCTGTACGGAAATGATACAATAGAAGAAAGGATGTGATGTCATGGATCGCTTAGAACTTATCCGTGAACAAACGGATGCCGTCATTCAAAAGCTTGTCAAGGAAGAGGAACGCAAATTTGCATATATCCACACGTACGGTGTTGCACAGGCTGCAGCCATGCTGGCCACTTTGCGAAAGCTGGATGTGGAGCTGTGCTGTATTGCCGCCATGCTGCATGATATAGCACTTTACGCCCAGAATTGTCCGCATCTGGGTCATGCACAGCGCAGTGCGGAATATGCGAAGCTGCTGCTGGGGAAGATGGAGGTATTCAGTGAAGAGGAAATCCGGATACTGACCCATGTTATATCGGTGCATTCCGATAAAATGAACCGGCATGACGGACCGATTTCAGAGCTGCTGAAGGATGCGGATGTTTTGCAGCATTATCTGTATAACCCGAAAATTGAGTTATCGGAAAAAGACAAGGTACGGCTGTTTTATCTGCTGGAGGATTTGAATTGTGCACAGGTAGAAAAATAGCTGTCTATATCTGCAAGCAGATTACGCGTAAAAAGGAGTATTCACAGGGGATGTCCCTTGCATACTCCTTTTCCTTTTCTAATTTTCCCTAATTGTTCCGTTTTTAAGCTACAATTCTGTATTCAGGACAGCTGCGGCTTTCCTCATACTGCTGCTCTATAAGCTCACCTCTTTTTTTTTCATTCTTTCGTCGGTAACAGATAGAGCATTTCTGCATGAGAGGAAAGGAGACAGCCATGGTATTCCCCAAAACAAGCATACTGATCCAGGTACCTTCGCGCAGCATTGTAAAATCCAGGGAAAACACAGCAACAAGCAGCAGACTGCAGGTGATGAAGACAGCATCTGCACCGCAGCGCAGAAAATTGAAGGGCTTTTTATATTTTTTTGAAATCACGACAATCAACTGTTCAAACGGCTGTTTCACAAGATCAGCAGCCATGGTAAGCGCAACACCAAAGGACACAAGGATCATCCCCACTGCCAGAAACACCCATTGCATAGGATACGATACAGGGCGAATATCCGCAAGAAACGCTATATCATAGCAGGTGAGATTGATGATAATTCCCTGAATCCAGCACACCGGTAGCTGTAAAACCTGAAGCTTATCAAAGTCCTTCCGCTGTATCAGCAGCTGCAATAAAACACATAGCAGATAAAAGCACATAAGAAGTGTGCCGCTTTTCATACCACTGATAAGTGAAATACATTGCAGAAAGGCTGTCAATGCAGTTTGTCCAAGACCGGATTTCATCATGAATGAAAGTCCCAGAGCTACCCCTGTAACACCAAGCAGCATTTCTATGAATTGCTCTAATTTCCAAGCGTTAGCCATATATGCCCGTAAGCTAATGAGGTATGAAATCGATATCCTCATCCGGACAGCTTTTCAGCATCGCATATACATGGGCACTGCTTTCCATTTCTTCAATAAGATCAAACGCATGATACACATCTTCTGCTCCTGCCACGATTCCGTGATGTTTCAACAGCAATATCTTCGGTTTTGTCTTCGTTTTATCCTTGAAATGACAAAACAGTGCATCACTTCCCGGCGGCGCATACGCAACACATGGGATATTTCCTTTTGTTTGCATAAACAGATAAGGAGTATATGCAAACAGGTTCCTGACATGAGACTCCGCATCTGCATAACAGGACAGTACGGTAGCATAAAAGCTGTGTGTGTGAATCACCGCCTTATACGCCTCGCTTTCTTGATACAATGCCAAATGCATGGGATATTCCTTGCTTGGCTTTCCATACAGAATAGTCCCCTGCATATCCACCTGTGCGAAGTCTTCCTGCCGCAATCTTCCAAAACAGCTTCCGCTCCTTGAAATATACATACGATGTTCATGGAGAAAGCTGATATTTCCTGTCGAGCCTCCAACAAGTCCTTTTTGAAACAAGGTATGCGCACTCCAGATAGCGGCATCCAGCTTTTCCTGTAATTCACTCATGTGTGTTCCCTCCTATTGCCTTGATGAAGAAATCCTCTGCACCGAAATTACCGGATTTCAGAATAAGAGTAAGACGCTCATTCTTCAATGGAATCAGTTCAGGAACACCGGATCAACACTTTTTCCGATATAAAATCCATCAAAGCCCAGCTGCTGCATGACAGCTCCGGAGGTTTCTCCGCCCGCAACTACGATACGTTCATATCCGCACGCCAAAGCAGCGCTGCTAATCTCCCCCATGATCTGTTCTATACATTTCGATGCTTGATAGAAGGCTTCATCCTTTTTTAGCTTTTCGCATATCCCGTTCCACCGCATCACTGTAAATCAGCACCGGCTGTGTCTGTTGGTTTGCATATGTCAGAATATCCTGTGCGGTAAGCTCTTTATTCATCACACGGTTTGCATTTACAGGATAACAGCAGCCTTGATGCTTTCGAAAATACTCAATTTGACATCTGGTCGCAGCCGAGCAGCTTCCACATAGCAGAATCGTCCGCCCGTGCTTCCGTATCTGATTTTTTTCCGAATGCAAAAAAGCATCGTTCTGTAAGACATGGGCAAGCAGCCCGGAGCCGCCGGTAAGAACAGGCAGATCCTTAAACGCTTCCGCTATCCGTTTTCCATCCTGCTCTGTTTCATAATCCGGTACGATATAAAACTTCTCATATTCGCATTTTAACGCATGGATCGTTTGTTTCCATTCTCCCTCACAAAGCTCCTTCTGCCGCATAATAAAGCAGGGGTATTTGCTTTGTGGCTTCATCAGATTGGGGATATAGGAATCCCACATTGGATTCAGGGGATGATTTTTCAACGGACTATCACTTAATTTTTCACCATTGACGTACAAATTTCCATCCTTTACTATGCGATGATTCACTGGTAAGGAGGGGCATAGAATTGTAAAGGGCTGTGCCAGATATTCCAACAAGAAATCAGCTACGACTCCGATATTCCCCTGAGGAGTGGAATCAAAGGTTGAGCAGTATTTAAAATATATTCGTTCACATCCGTTTTCCTTGAGGAATCAACAGCCTTTTTTGCTTCCGCAACAGCCTCATGGGGAGAAACGCTCCTTGTTTTCAAAGCGATAACAGCCGCATCACACACCTGCAGCTCGTTTGGAACTGCGTTGTACATTATGGTTTCAGCACCGCTTTTTTCTAAAAAGCTGGCCGCATCCCCCGCACCTGTAAAATCGTCTGCGATAACACCGATTTTTATATTTTTCATTTCCATATATAGCTCCTTTTTCGGTAAGAGGATAAGTTCCCGTTTACAGGAAACAGTTCCCGGTTCAGGAACAACTTCCATACTGCGGGAACTGCTGTACGCTTCCTTTACCCCCAGGCCTTTCCAGCCTGATCAAACAATTCACGTAATGAGCCAGACGATCCTTATACCCTTTTTGAAGGCAGGTATCAGCTTCCATTTATCAAAATTCGGATCCTTGATGAAGTCTTCCAGCTCCTCTTTTCCTGCAACGATCAGCTCAGTAGCCAGATTAACCTTCTGAATTCCTGATCGAACTGCTTTTCTGAGATTCTCATCCCCCGTTCCACTTCCGCCATGCAGGACAAGCGGTGTTTCTCCACATGCTTCAACGAGCTGCTTTAATCGCTCGAAGTCAATATGTGGTGTTCCCGTGTAGCGTCCATGTGCGGTTCCTATGCAACTGCCAGACAATCCACACCGGTTTCCTTGATAAATCTGCCGCTTCTTTTGGAACGGTAAGATTATTGACACCGTCTACAGCATAATTGTTTCCCATACCGACATGCCCCAGCTCGGCCTCTACACTGATTCCCAGCGGTTTGCACATTTTTACGACTTCCTTCGTCTGTTCCACATTTTCTTCATAGGATAGGCTGGAACGATCAACCATGATAGATGTAAACCCGGAATTGATACCGAGCATGATATCCTCATAGGATTTTCCATGATCCAGATTGATTGCGACAGGTACTGACACCTTTTCCGCAAGGTCTCGTATCATATGTATAAACCAGGGAAGATCCGTGTGAATAAACGCATTGACATCTACAATCATGGGCGCATGGTATTCCTCAGCCACCTCCAGTACAGCCCTTACCGTATCCTCACTTTGTACATTGGGGGCAGTAACACCATAGCCTCCTTTCTTTGCATGATCGAGTATTTCTTTCATTGTAACTAACATAATAAGCACCCTTACCTTTCGTTATCCTCTGCCTGCAGTTATCACCCTGGCCATATATAAAGACGATTTCTACGCATCCACCTTCATCATAGTGGAAAGCATGCCACTCATTTTCCGGAATATGCAGAATCATCCCCTCCTCTAATGCAATGGTTCTTTGCAAATGATGCGCATCACTCCCCCAGGATACATACCCGTTCACCGACTTTGTGATGATCACGGTTTCCTCTGCATGTGCATGCGGCTCCATGATGCCATACTCTTTTTTGTATAACGCATATCCCACTGTCATTTTATCGCTGTCAAAGCAGCTGTTTTTACCAACTGCGCGTATCAGTCCACGTCCGCAAAGTGCATCCACGGTGATGCTATTTTTTATTTATATACTCCATACAGACTCCTCGCTTTCCCTACTCATATCTCCTGCAGCTGCTTAAGACCCAATGGCAGACTCGTTACTATTTTCTCTCTGCCCTGCGTGATATACTGTATCGCATTCGCCATACTTGCCTGCGCCAGTACGATCACATCATATGTATTCCAGTGCTCCTGTATCACTTCTGCGATTTTTTGATCATGCCGTTCTCTGTCAATTTCATATAGTTCAAACACATCGGGTATCAGGATACAGGTGACACTTTGCTCCTGTGACTTCCGCTTGCTTCTAATCAAATCGGATGTCGGCTCCAGCGTACTTTTCACCGTTCCCAGAACGAGGATGTTATTTCCTGACTCCACCGCTTGATCTGCCATTGGCTCATCGATTTTATATAGCGGTATATCCAGAAGCTCTCTGGCGATATCCGCTGCTTTGCCAAGCGAAGAACAAGCCAGTAAAAACGCATCGCTGCCATTGTTTTTCGCAATACATGTATATTGAATAAATCGCTCTATTACGGATGCACTCATTCTCCCGCTGCACTTTATATCGTTTAGTAAAGAATCATCCAACACGTTTACAATATCAAATTCATCCGGATAAAGCTCCCGTATCATTGCAGGTATCGTTGTGGTTGTCGCAAGGGTGGTGTGCAGAATCGTCAATTTCTTTCGCATATAGGTTTCCTCCTTTTATCGTCATGAATATTTCATTTTGAAGTCTAAACGATATGCACCGCTGCCATTAGCAGGGAAAGAACAAAGATTCCAACCATAATCCAGTTGATGTTTACATTTTTATCAAGCAGCTTTTTACAGCCGAATGTCAGCAGGAGCGGAACAAGTCCTAAAAACAAGGTATCCAAGGAGGACTGTAATGCGACCGCTTCTCCGCCAGGAATTGGAATGGAAATCGCTGTTGTAAATTTTACAGTAGATGCTGTCATTGCACCAACCATAATCAGACCAAGTATACCGGCGCATTTTGTCAATATCTTTAAGGTACCATTCTGATACATATTTGTGATAAAGCTGGAACCACTGATAAAGCCGACATATCCCAAAGAGAAGCGCAATGCCATCGTACAGCCGTTATAAATCAGAAAGAAGAGAATCGGTCCAAGGATAGAACCCTGCAAAGCAAAGCTGATACCAATACCTGCCGCAATGACACGTACGACACTGAACAGCAGGGAATCTCCGATTCCTGCCAGCGGCCCCATAAGCGCTGCTTTGATTGCGACGATGGAGCTTGTATCAAAGTCATCTACTTCACTGTTTTCTTTTTCCATGGAAGCAACCAGTCCAGCCAGGAACGGATAGATAGCATTGGATACGTTACAAAATTGAACATGACGGTAAAGTGCTTCTTTTTTCTTTTCCGGCTGATCTTTATAATAACGGTTCAGTGCCGGCATAATCTGCCACAAAAATCCGATCGCCATCTGTCTGGCCTGTCCGCCTACCCTTGAACAATGTGCATTCAGTGAACGCCAGCAAATGGAATTGATCATTTTCTTATCTTCTCTTGATAAATTATTTGTCAGTTCATTGTAAGAAATCCTCCAGTTCCTCATTTGAATCATTTTTGTCAGCACATGCGATTGGGTGCTGTTTCATTCTATTGATTTCAAAATCACGCATGGCTGTCGCTACCACGATAACGATACCGATGACTGCAATCGCGATGATTGGCAGTTTCATATAGATAAACATAACGAAGCCGAGCAGATAATAAATACCGATTTCCTTTGTCCAGATCATTTTCATCAGCAAAGCCAGACCGACTGCCGGAAGCAGCTGTCCGCAAACGGTAAGGTCGGTCATGACAACATCCGGGATGGAATCCACAAATGCTTCAACTGCATTGTAGCCGACATATACACCGAAGAATACGATAGCAGCAAAGAACAGATTTTTAGCCAGCCAGACGCCAAAGTTCAAGTAGATGAGAAGTCCTCTTTCATTTCCCTCGAGTGCCCATTTATCCATTAAGGTTGTGAATACAGTCAGGAAAATATTATTTACAAACATCGTTACAAATCCCATCAGAATTCCGATAGGTACAGCAATTGTCAAGGCTGCCTCCGGATCCAGTGTGGCGTTGGTTGCGAAGGCTACCGCAAATACGGTTGCCGCAGAATGATCTGCTGATATCTGTCCACCGATATTGACAGACCCCATAAATACAGCCTCCAGTGTTGCCCCGATAATCAGCCCCTGTTGCAAATCCCCAAGCAAGAGTCCTGTAACCGCCCCGATAAAGATTGGTCTGTCTGACATGCTTTGACCAAACATCCAGTTTCCGGCATAACAGATGAAATATGACAATGCAGATAATAAAGCGACGTTTAACATATTCAATTCCCTCCTTTAATTGTTTTCCAGCAGCTTTTTCACACTGATTTTAGGATTTGTCGGTATAACCCAGTGAATGGTTTCCATATCAAGCTTGGCGATTTCTTTCAATGCTTCCAATTCCTTTGGTGTACAGCCGACATCCGCATTCAGCTGCTTCTTTTCCGATGCTGCTTCAAAGCGTCCGACATTCGCTACATTTATCGATTCCACCTTGCAATTGGTAGCGATTTTCAAAGCATCCTGAATACTATTGGTTTAAGCACAAACACTTCGTTAACAGTCTCAGATTTGGGATTATTAAACACCTTGATGGCATCATCAACACTGCGAATTAAAACCTTCACGCCATTTGGAGTTGCCATTTTCAATGTCATCTGCTGTACCTCATTTTTTGCCGCCTGATCATTTGCCACTACCAGATGATTGGTAGCGAAATACTTTGACCATACGACTGCTATCTGCCCATGAATCAAACGATCATCTACTCGAATTTGAATTATCATACGTTCCTCCTTAGATGCAGCTTTTATAAATCGCTGCTAAATCATTGCTGTTTAATACGCAGGGTGAATTGACAAGCAGCCGCTGTTGCTTTTCATACACGCTGACTGCCCATGTGTCACAAATCCCCTCATCGATCCCCAATGCTTTGAAATCCGGACATGGATAGATTTCAGATAACAACTTTTGTAGTCCTGAAACAGAAGAAATATCTGCTGGCAGATCCTTCAAAGCATTTTCAAGCTTGTATAGTGGTATATTCTTTTTTTGATAGTATTGCAGAGTCTGTGCAAATACGGCATAGACTGCTTCTCCATGGGCAAGCTGACAGTTCGCACCCAAAGGAAAGGACAGTGCATGCATGGTGGCACATCCCGCTATACTGAAAGCGACTCCCGCCATATTGGCACAGATCAGACTTTTCTGCATATCCTGAGGGAGCTTCTTTGTTTTTCGTGTCTCCTGCAGATTTTCCACAATACCTGAAATCGCGCTTCTAGCATACATATCTGTATAGGGGTTTGCCTTGGGTGAAAGCAAAGCCTCAATCGCATGTGCCAATGCATCGATGGATGTGAGTGCAAATGTCTTATACGGCAGCGAGGTCAGCAGTTCTCCAATCAGAATCGCTTTATCCGGGAACAGTGCATCCATCTGCAGTCCAAGCTTACTGTGCAGGGAAGGAAATTCCACAACGGAAACATTGGTTACCTCACTTCCGGTTCCACAGGTTGTCGGCAAAGCAATCAGCTCCCGCGTTTTGCGTACTTCTCTTTTATCGCTGTACAATTCCTGTACGGATCGGTCATCACCGAATACACAAAGCTTTGAAACATCAATCACAGTACCACCGCCGATTGCGATTATTCGCTCGTATGGATACGCATTTGCTACTTTTAATATGTCATCCACCCATTCCTCTTTAGGCTCCTTCGTACCGTACGCATCCATATTCAGAAGAACAGCCTTTCCCAATGCATTTGTCTCTTTGATTTTTTTCATCTGGGAATTACTCGTGATTACCAAATCAGTTTCCTGCAGCTTTAAGTTCTTCAAACAGATGTTCAGATCAGCTTCCTGATAGATTTCCCCTTTCATACGAAATAGCAGATGCAGCTTTGTCTCATGCGAAGAATTCATCCTCATCACCTTCCTTTGTCTCGCATGAGGACATCTTCACAAGCTGCAACTGACATTCCTTCAGCATGCTTTCCATCCGTTCAGCAGTTAAACTATCATCGGTCATAGCCGCTGATAAAACAATCGGCAGATTCATACCGGTAACAATCGGAATATCCTTTCCGCTTTCCATTACCATTGCACTAACCTGCTGATTCACACTTCCTCCATAGATATCCGTGAATATGATCGCTTTCCCCACTTCTGCAGAATCCACAAACCTCTGGAGCTGTTGCAGATAATCACTGGAAGTGTCTACATAAGCATCTACCGCAGCAATCATTTCTGATTGTCCCAGGAAAAACTCCAAGGTATCCTTTAATCCGGAAGCTAATCTGCCATGCGACGTTAATAAAATCCTTTTCATTTCATCACCTCTCGTCCACTTTATACATCTATATAACCACAACTTAACAACAATTTCAACATATTTTTAGTATTTTATTGTTATTTTTGTTATTTTTATTTTCATATTTTGGATAAATTGGTATTATGAAGAATGAATTGGTTATTTTATAGGTAAATTGTTGTTATTTTCATATCGGTTTGATATAATATACTCAGCAAATGCATAAATTTATATCATTTATAAGCTGGAGGGAAGGATTGCATATGATAAACAGCCAAAGAAAAAAAGAGATTATAGAGTATTTAAGTGATACAGATTACCGAACATTAAAGGATATAGCTGATAAATTTGCTATATCGATGAATACTGCACGAAGAGATATCAATGAATTAGCAGAGGAAAACCTGGTTAAGAAATTTTATGGCGGCGTCAGCTGGCTAGGAAAAAGGACAGCACCTTTCAAAGCAGAATCGCCTCACATATCGAGGAAAGCAAAGAATTGCGAAATACGCTGCAGCACTGGTGAATGATAATGACCTGCTGTACATTGATTCAGGATCCACCACTTCCTTGTTGACAGATTATTCTGCACAGGGATTTTCATTTAACAATCGTTACAAACAACATCTATGTTATTACAAAGGTGATCGAGGTCGTGAACTGGGACTTGATTGTTGTAGGATCAAGATTGAAGCATTCTTCCTGTTCCCTCATAAACGTGTATGACTGGGATTATCTGAATTCTTTAAATGTAAATAAAGCTTTTCTAGCCACAACCGGATTAACCATACAGGGTGGTGCTACAAATCCGGATAATGCGGAAACAATTATTAAAACAAGCATGATGAAAAGAAGTCAGGAGAATTTTCTACTGACCGATTCATCCAAATTTGATCGAACTTCCTTAAGAACCTTCGCCAATATCGAGGACTTCGATAAAATTATCACATCCGGATCTGTACCAAAGCATTTTGTAGAATACTGCGCAGCTGGCAGCACACAGCTCATCATTGCATAAGGAGGAGCACCGTATGAACATAGGCTGCTGTATTGCCACAAAGGACATACCCCTGGCAAAGGAATTCGGATACGATTATGTTGAATTATCCGCAAAAGAAATTATGAAAATGGATACGGAGCTATGGAAACTAAAACGTAAGGAAATTTTGCATCCGGGTATTCCGGTATTGGGCCTCAGTGCTTTTGCAGATGAGCAGACGCCTTGATTGGCCCATCCGCACAGGAGGAGGTCTGGAGTGCTTATTTGGATATATTATTGGAAAGAGCCTCACAGCTTCATATAAAAAACATCGGTATCGGCGCTCCAAAAGCCAGAATGATACCATCGGAGTATGATTATGGGCTTGCAACACGGGAAATGGAATATTTTCTATATACGGCGGCTAGGAAAGCAAGCTCCTATGATATCACGATATTGTATGAAGCGCTGCATCCGAAAGAATGTAATTTTGGTAATCATACGCAGGAGTGCTATCAAACTGTACAGCATATCCATTCACCAAATCTGAAGCTGGTATATGATGTATATCATGCGATAAACGCCGGTGAACAGTATGCAGACAGCCGCATGTGCTTTGATGAGATAAGACATGTTCATATCAATTCTTGGGATCAAGGACTGCAACGATATTTCTTATTTGAAAAGGATTTACCCTATGTAAAAGATCTCTGTGTATTTCTGCAATCCGTGGGATATGATAACACGATTTCCGTGGAAGCCTTTGATGCGGATTTCCCAGAAACAGGGGCTGCCTCGGTATCTATTATAAGGGAGGCGTTATACGAGGCAGAAATCAAACATCCATTATCCCGTACACCTTCTCTTTGATAGAGCTCACCTTTTTCTAGGTTCCTAAATTTTTTTCATTCTCTGATGAAATATGAATACCGTATGCATCAATTTCTACGAAGAGTCAAGCACAGCAAGAAATGTATACTTATAAGATGGTAAAGCGATCAGAGGATGTTGTGTCTGTGCAGTGCTGTAAAACGAAGAAAGAAAAAGAATGATTTACATAGCAATACAGATATCTATGAAAAAAGGGTATTCCGCTCTATTGTCAATCGGCTGGAATACCTTTTTTTGCTCATAACTGGTAGGAAGCTGTTTTTTTTAGAATATTGCAGGGTTAACTGCGAATAGCCTGTGCAAAGACTCTTTCTGACTTCAAATCCTTCCTATATCTGTTGCAGTGCCTGTTCCCCATGTATCTGTGCCTTTTTCTGGCTGCGCAGCATACACCATATACTGACCACCAGTGTACTGCTTTCACATACAAGCGTTGCATACCAGATTCCTTCACCCTGAAACAGCTCTCCCATAATCCATATAGATGCCGCAATCAGCACAAAGCCGCGCAGCAGCGATATGGCAAAGGAATAGCCGCTTTTCTCCACAGCCGCAAAATAACCGCTGCATACGATATTATAGCCGATTACCAGATAGCACAGAGAATAAATGCGAAAGGCATGAACAGTATAGGTGAACAGCTCGGCTCGTGATGCATCAATGAAAATCGAAACAAGAGCCGGTGTCATAAACAGACAGATTGCCAGCGCCAGCATTGACATCGCAAACGTGGAGTACAGGGCATAGCGCAGGAATAAACGGCAGGTGTTTTCCTCCCGGCGCCCTCGGTAAAAGCTGACCAGTGGCTGCATCCCCTGTGATATTCCCGTAAAGGTCATCATGACAATATTGTAGATATACGTGATAACAGTATAGGTCACCACTCCGTTATCTCCGATATGCTTTAAAATTGCATGATTGAACAGAAAAATAATCGTACCGGCAGACAGCTCGGTGATAAAATCCGCAGTCCCGATGGGAATAATACGCTTGTAAACCGATAAGTCCATCGTTGTTTTACACCAGTGAATCGTCCCTCTTTTCCCAAGAAAATGAATGGTAAACACGGTAAATGTCAAAACCTGGGACAGACCGGTCGCAATCGCTGCTCCCCGAATCCCCATCCCCACATGCACGACCAGCACATAGTCCATGACGATATTCGTCACCGCACCAACCGATACAGCCGCAGTTGCCAGCTTTGGGAATCCATCCGTTTTGACAAGCACCTCCATGGAATAGGATACGATAAAGAAAAACGTAAACCAGATCAGCACGCCAAGATAATCATGGACATAGGGCAATGTTACTTCACTGGCTCCCAGAAACAGGGCAAGTTCATTTTGAAATACCAGCGCCAGCAAAGTGATGATCAAGGCACAGACGGTCAGAAAAATCGTGTTCCTCGTGAATGTTTCATTTGCGCTTTTCATATTGTTTTCTCCACGGAAGATGGCTACAACTGTACTCGTTCCAACAGAGAAGAGAATGGAAAATGCAAAGATGAAATTGACATATGGCATGGAGATATTCACTGCGGAAAGTGCATGCTCGCCAACAAAACGAGCTACGTAAATACCGTCCACCATCGTATACAGATTGAAGACCAGCATGGATACCACGCTGGGAATTACAAATTTAAAAAACTGCTTTTTATGATTCATATTATAACCTCACTTGCATAGATATCATAAACCCTGGTATAATACCAGAGTCAAGAGGTAAATATGAAAACATACTATAAAATCAATGAAATTTCAAAATTATACAACATCGGACAGGATTCCCTGCGTTATTATGAAGAGCTTGGTATTCTTCATCCCATGCGGGACAAAAACAACTACCGCCAGTATACCACCAGTGATATTCATCGTCTGAATGTGATTCGCGATCTTCGTAATCTGGGGTTTTCCATGAAAAGTATTCAGGACTATCTGGAGAACCGAACCATCGCCAACAGTCTTTCCTTCATGGAGGAAGAAGAGCGCATCATCAATCAGAAGATTCAGGAGCTTTATCAGCTAAAGGTTGATATTCTGCATCGCAAGGCGTCACTAAAAGCGTGTCAGCAGCTGCCGATGGAGGCGATAGAGCTGATGCGCCTGCCTCAGCGCAAATGTGTAGCCTTAAAAACGGATGCTGTTCATGATGATGTGGAATATCAGCTGATGAAGCTATCAAAGGAATACGAAAAAAACATTTATACGATTGCAAATTTTAATACCGGCTTCTTTCTGGATGTATCTGATCGTGAACATATTCACGCTTCCTCTGTTTTCATTGCGGGGGAATCCCTGCAGGACTGGGAATTCACACTGCCTGCCGGAACCTATTTGAATCTTTATTATCAGGGTGCACGCGATAAAGCGCATGAGCATTTAAAAAGGATGCTGAAATACTGTGATGAAAACGGATATGCCATTGGACGCCATATTATGGAATTCTTCGTTATCGATACGCATGAGACCCGTGTGCAGGAGGAATATATCACGCAGCTGCAAATCGAATTGGAAAATATATAGATTATTGGTATAAAACTGTACAGGGCACACAGCTTTGTACGGCTTTTCTTATCGTCTTTTCCTTTAGCAGGTAATGTCATACAGGAAGAACTTCATCGGTGCCTGTTGTCCGGCCAGCTTCACAACCATCTCTATTTCTCCTCTTCGCTGCATTCCACGGTGCTCATAAAAGCCGTAATTACAGCTACTGTCTGTATATAGTAGATAAAAGCTTTGAATATTCTCCTGACGCATATAAGTAAGCGCAGCTGCATAGAGCTGTTTGCCGATTCCCAGACCACGCACAGCTTCATCCAGGACGAAGAATGACAATTCTCCACCATAGGTTTTCCCGCTACCGTCTAACAGCACCTGATCAACATTCCGAATCTTCCCGTAAAAGGAACAGATTTCTCTGCCTTCTCTTGTTATAAGCAGATGCACAATAGCAAGAAGGCTTTGCAGCTTCAGGGAAAACGGACAGCGGTGCTTCTGTATATGTATACCACAGGCTTTCCGTCAACGATCGCCACGGCAGTGAAGGTCTGATTGGCTAGACAGGAGTACAAATATACATGTGCCAGTCTGGCTGCTGTTTCAGAAGAACAGAATGCATCATATTTCCAGGTTTTGCGTATCACATCCTCCAGAGCAAGTGCATCCTCCTCGTAAAATCTACGAATATCGACAGTTTTGTTCATGATGTTCACTTCTCCTTTATCCTTCATTCGATCAGGTGTAGAATCATCTTAAAGTATCCAGTAACTGTAAAGTCAAGAAGAAACATGCCGATTTTTTGTGTATTCGGACGCTAGTATGCCACTTAGCGCTAAGACTATTTCCAGATTCAGTTCTGAGACTTTCCACCTACTGTACACTATACACTGAATAGGAAAAGGAGGTGCCGAACGAATTTTTCGAGATACTCCTCCTTCCGATTATGATCAAGCTTTTACGGTGTTCTTGTCCTATTGTTTCTGCTGCTATGCTTCCGAGTGAAAAAGTAGTTCTTTCCTATGAATGAGGATAACTGAAACAGCTGTTTTTTTTACTATGTCGAATACTGGATATCTCATCTGATTTAGCGCTGTTTCATCGCTATACAAATCATGAAGAGATCACAAAGAAAAACAGCAGTCATGTACCGGCTGCTGTTTTCATTCATTTACGTATCATAGGGGCTCTGTTGCCCTTTATCGTATAAGAAAGCTTAGCAACTGCTTCCAGTGTTTCCTGCATACAGCTGCGTATATCCTCGCAAGCATAGCCCTGCTCTTCACATTCCGAAAGGAATTCTTCTATGACTTCCTCATAACGGTTTTTATGCTCAGTGTTGCGTTTTTTCCAGTTGATTCCGGCAAAGGCAGGTAGGATATTCCAGTTCACAGAAAGAATTCCCAGCTTCATCCATACTGCCAGAATAGGATAGCCTGGATAATGCTGCCAAACGGTCGCATTGTCATTGCTTGAAACCTCATCATCATGAAATCTGACAGTATACGTCTTTGCATAATCGCTGCTGTCAACAAGCGCCTCCTGCTCCTTCACTACAATACGGTCATCTGCCAATGCACTGTATGCCTCATATACCTTTGCTATCGGGGGTAGCTTTCCCACATCATCACCTTCTTTCTATTAGAATACCACGATATATACTGCCTATAAAGCAGTTTTCCACTTTCCCACATTGTTTTCCACATTTGGTGGAAAACTAAAAAAAGACCGATACCTGTGATGAAATACCGGTCTTGCAGCGATTTCCTTTCCATGAGGAAAGAAAGCATCTTTCTTTCCTATTCTTTATACATTCCCATACACCGCCATACCATACGATATCCGGCTGCCAGATACTGCATGATATGGAGGCTTCACCGTACAACGTATCTGAAAGAGGAGGGACGATTGCACTGAACGGCGTCTATGTGGAATGCCTGCACCCCGTAAGGGATGAAAGAACCTAAATAATTGTTTCTTCTGTTTCCTTATCGAAGAAATGAACCTTGCTAAGATCCATAGCCAGCTCGATATCCTCATGCGGTCTTGCTTCAATGCGGGCCGCTACCTTTGCCTCCAGACGCTGTTTTCCAAAGCGTCCGTGCAGGATAAACTCATGACCGAGCAATTCACTGACCTCAACATCGAACATGAAATGTGAGGTAGGATAGGTGTCCGCAACAATGCCTTCGCCATGCAGATCCTCCGGACGGATACCCATGACAACCTCTTTGCCGTCATACGGTTCATAGCCTCGCGGAACATATCCGGCATTTCGATGCGCTGATCGTTACAGATAAACGCATTTCCCTGATAGGTTCCCTGCAGGAAGTTGGTCGCAGGTGCTCCCAGGAATCCTGCAACAAACATATTCTTCGGATTGTTGTAAATTTCCTTTGGTGTACCGATCTGCTGGATATAACCGGCCTTCATCACAACAATGCGATCCGCCATGGTCATCGCCTCTGTCTGATCATGGGTTACATAAATCGTTGTCGCATTGATGCGCTCATGCAGCTTGATGATTTCACTTCTCATCTGTACACGCAGCTTCGCATCCAGATTGGACAGTGGTTCATCCATCAGGAAAACCTTCGCATTGCGGACGATGGCACGCCCCAGCGCAACACGCTGACGCTGACCGCCGGATAATGCTTTCGGCTTACGATCCAGATAGTCTTCAATTTCCAGTATACGGGCAGCTTCCCGTACACGCTTGTCGATTTCTTCCTTCGGCGTCTTTTTCAGCTTCAGACCAAACGCCATATTATCATAAACACTCATATGCGGATACAATGCGTAGGACTGGAAGACCATGGCAATGTCACGATCCTTTGGTTCTACATCATTCATCAGCTTGTCATCGATATAAAATTCCCCGGCGGAGATATCCTCCAGTCCTGCAATCATACGCAGAGTTGTTGATTTTCCACATCCGGACGGACCTACGAATACAATGAACTCCTTATCCTTGATTTCCAGATTGAAATCAAAAACGGCCTGTACATTATTATCATAGATCTTATCTATATGTCTTAATGATAAATCTGCCATTTTACTTCCTCCTTCTTATTTGTACTTCGATTGTATACATACAGCTCTGCGAGCAGTCCGGCCAGTCCGGCAATCTCCAATCCCAGATTTCCCAAACCAACGGTTTTCTGTCCGATGACGATCATGCCAAGGAACACAAAGAACAGAACTGCCATGATGATATTCTTCACAATATTGGTTTCCATTATTTCATCACCATCCATCGTATTTCCCCAGGCTGCAGTGTGACATGTTTGCAGTTACCTTCTCCGTCATACACACCGGTTTCCTGGATTTCATTTGTATTATTCAAAATCGCATACTGCTTTGACTGCGGATATGCGTGAACCTCACAATACAGGTTGTCCGCATACCATTTCTTGAATGCTTCCTCCTTGCATGCCGCATAATAGAGGGCACGCAGCAGGATTCTCGTATTCTGGGTGCTGTATGGAAGTCCTGCAATATATACACAGCGTCCTTTTCCATACGCATGGGCTGCCATGTTCACTTCGCCATCGTTATATGCGATGATTTCCGTATCCTCATACAGCGCATAGATATTCTTCATCCTTCACCGAAATCCAGCGGCTCCACAACATCCTCTGTTATGAAGTGACTGTCTGCCGGTGTATGGAAATATTTGTCCGTATGCAGTGTGAAGCCAAGCTCCTTATCCACACCGAATGCATCTGCCAGCTGGAAGAAACGTCCGCCATGCTCACAGGCTGTCGGCTCTCCGATACCAACCAGACCATGTCCGCTGTATACCCATGCCCGCAGCATGCTAACCAGCATTTCATTTTTCCATATATCTCCACCGGAGAATGCCGTATTTGCATCTCCCGCATTGATGATAACATCAATATCCGCTGGAATGCCATGCTCCAGCAGCTCGTCAAAGCTGATAAAGGTAACATCCACACTGGCTCCGCTCAAGGATTCCAGCATTCCGTTATAGGAATAAATCTGTTTGCAGTACAGACCATGCGCCACCATATAGGCATGCCAGCTGCGCAGCGCTCCCCAGTGATTGAGTATGGCTACCTTCAATCCGCAGTATGGTGTCTGTTCATGGACGATATCATAAATCTGACGGAATTCCTCACATACCTTTTCGATGTATTCCACAAATTTCGGGAACTTGTAGGCAAGGCTTGGATAACCGCCATAACCGATACGGTCGATTGGCTTGCGCATGATGGCACGTCTGGCACTCAGCCAGTTGTCCACCGCTTCGATGACCGGATCATTTCCTTCATGGAAGGTATCCGGGAAGAAATACGGAAGGAATCGTCCTTCATGATATTTCACACCGGGTATATCGGAAATCAGACGAAGGGTTGCACCGCCGCCGACACTGCCGACCACGGCATCCAAACCGATGGAAGGAAAATATGCGCCATACGGCTCGGTACCGATCCAGTTATCACCGAGAAACATCATGCTTCCTTGCCGGCTTCATGCACCAGATCCACCAGCTCTTTTGCTCGTTCGCTTACGAAGCGCTGTGTAAAATCGATATAATCACGGTATTCCTTTGTCGGAACACAGAACGTGGAGTTATAATAACCGTTTTGGACAAATACCTCCGGACGCAGGCGATAGCCCAACTCCTGTTCGAATGCCAGTATCGCTTCTGTCGATACGCTGGCACCATAGCCGCACCAGTCAACGAATTTTTCCTTCGCATGCTGATTGAAAATCAACGTGAAGTGATAGAAGAAGGTTGTGAATCGTACGATATCACAGCGCTTGTTTTCTTCCTCCTGCAGCCAGTGTTTCAAATATTCCACAACATAGTCCCTGCTGTAGGGCTTGCGTACATCAAACGGTATTTCATGAGGCTTGTCACCCCAGTCATTGGTGATGTGATTATACATCTGCGTCGGATCCCAGAGGATATAGCCAGAAAGCTGACGGTATATTCATGGAACGGCTGTGCATGATGCACAATAACCGTATGATGCTTTTGATCCAGCTCCCAGTCATCTGCTGCAACCACAGCTCCGCTGGTACGGTCGATAACCTCCCACCACTGCTTGGATCATGGTCATAATCCGGTGTAACCTGCTGATCGAAGTATTCCGCCGCAAATGCAATTCGAACATCTTCACCGGCTGCCAGTGTATATGCGCTCATCAGATAGATCTGCTGGCATTCCTCCATGTGCTGTTCAGCGAATTCATTATGTCCTCTGGCTACGAAATACGTGGTATATATCTTTGCATCCAGATTCCGGATTCCTTCATCAAGCTTTGTGCCGTCGCTGTCACGGATCGCATCCGCACCCCAGCGTTCCAGCAAATCCTTTGTTTCTTCCAGAAATTGCTTTCTCCAGGCAATGTTACTCTGCCGAATGTTTTTTTCATAGTCGTGTAGCTCCTAATCTTTCAGACCTCCAAGGCTCATACCCTGGGTCAGTTTCTTCTGTACACAGATGTACAGAATCAATGTTGGTACCATAACGATAACAAGACCGGCATACATGACACCGTAATTCGCCTGTGAACGCTGATCCGCCATCAGGAATTTTAATCCGACAGCCAGTGTCGCATTGTCCTTATCCATCAAGGTGAACGCCATGATATATTCATTCCAGAATGCCAGGAACTGGAACAGAATAACGGTGATGATACTTGGTCTGGCCATGGGAATCATGATTTCGTCATGGTTTTAAAATAGCCGCAGCCGTCAATCAGTGCTGCTTCCTCATACGCCTTCGGCAGCGTCTTGAAGTAGCCGCTCAGCAGATAAATCGTGAACGGAAGACTGGTAGCTGCATTCACCAGTGCCAGCATGACCTTATTATTCAGGAACACCTCCACACCGAGCAGCTGATCCGCCTGAAACAGCATCAGATAAATCGGCAGCACAATATAGTTTACATTGACAAACAGTCCTGCCATAAACAGGGCATTGAAGAACTTCTTGCCCTTGAACGGATATCTTGCCAGAACATAGGATGCAGGCAGTGCCAGCACCAGCAGGAAAATCAGACCGAGCACGGTGACAAATACGGAATTGATGAAATACTCTCCCATGCGGGCCTTTTCCATCGCATCAACGAAGTTACTCCAGAGAAACTGCGTCGGCATGGACCATGGATCGCCAACCAGATCCAGCTGTGATTTCACACTGGACAGAAATACCCAGGCAACCGGAACGATGATGCTGATGGCGAATACGATCATCGCCACGTAGACGAATATCTTATACCAGGCATGAGAGGACATTTTTTCTTATTCATAGCTCACACCTCCTAGAATTCCAGAACATCACGTTCTGTGATTTTGTTCAGTAAACCGGACAGGGCGAAGGAGAAGATAAAGGTGATGACACCGATTGCCATACCATAGGAATAATTTCCTCCAAATGCCTTGTTGTACATATAATTCAGCGGTACTTCACTTCCAAGATCTCCATTCGTATTGATCTGAATGAACATGAAGCTAGATTGATCGTGGAAATAACGAAGAAGGTCAGTGTCGTTCGGATATTGTTCCAGATCAGCGGTAATGTGATCATGAAGAACTGCTTTACCTTTCCTGCCCCTTCCAGAGCAGCCGCCTCATACAGATTTTCCGGAATGGAGGACATGCTGGCCATATACATAACCATGTAGTAGCCGATTGCCTGCCACACCAGTGCAAAGATGATGGAATACAATATGATACCGGAATCTCCCATCCACTGCTTCTGCAGCATACCGAGTCCGATCATTTCAAGGAAGCTGTTCAGCAGACCGTTATCCGGTGCATAAATTGCCGAGAAGATACCGGCAATAACAACAATACTTAAAATATTAGGAATGTAGAAGATGACACGGAAGAAGTTTTTCCCTTTGAATTCTTCTCTTGTCAGCAAGGTCGCAAACAGAACAGCAAGTACGACGGTAAACAGCGTCACCATCACAATGATCAGAATCATGTTCTGCATGGATTCAATAAAACGTGAATCGGTAAATAAAATTTTAAAGTTGTTCAATCCTACAAACGGGGCATCGCGACGATTCCCGTTTTCCCGTACAGAGAGTAACGGAATACGTTGAAGGTAGGAATCACCATAAAGAGAATCACAAGAATAACGGCCGGTGCCAGACAGGCAAAGACAAATCTTCTCTGTGCTTTCTTTTTATTCATTACTTAACCCTCCTTTTCTAAAAAGCAGTGAGCGATTCGCTCACTGCTAGTTCAATAAATCATGCTCACAAATTTATTTTACTGGATGCTCACTAATCGTTTTCCAAGTTTTCACTAATTCACTGTTCCACTTTTCAGCAGTAGTCTTACCAGTATTGATATCATCAGCTGTGAAACATAATACCTTCTTCATGTCTACATCAGGGATAGCTGCAGAGTCAAATGGTGCAAATGCGCCGATAACTGCAGTAACATTCTCGTCATTGTATACATTGTACAGTTCTTTGTTAACGCCTGTCAGCTTATCTGTAATACCGTTAACAGGTACAACACAGTTATATTTCAGCATGATGTTTGCGCCTTCCTCAGAATAGATGAATTTCAGAAATGCTTTTGCGTCATCCTTGTTTTTAGCTTCAGAAGGAATCCAGCACTGCTCTGTAAAGGTCGTGATGGCTTTCTTTCCGTCTTTTGTCAGTGCAGGTACTGCGCTTACGCCCCATTTGAAGTCTTTTGGAGTTGTTTCTTCCATTTCAGCAACTACCCAGCTTCCGTTTGGCATAAACAGAGCCTTACCGTCGATAACAGCCTGCTGGTTCTTTGTGAATCCGTCTTTTACGTTTGCATTCGCAACCGTATTTGGTTCCATGTAATCTTTTACAAGACGTCCAATCGTATCGGTAACCATCTTACCTTCTTTTGAGTTCCAAGCCTCAGCATCATAGTTTAATAACTTACTCAGCAGCTCCTGTCCGCCGGCTTCCTGAATAACAGAAAGGATTGTGTTATCCAGATATCCTGCCTGTGCATAGGTAAACAGAGAAATCTTGCCTTCTTCTTTCAGCTGGTCACCAAGCTTGAACATATCATCCAGTCTGAGGAATTTCATATTTCTTTCCTTCGCCAACCAGGTTTGCATTGTAATATAACCACCAGGTGTATACATGATTGGTGCCAGATAATTTTTGCCGTCACCATAGAACTGAGATACCGGGTTGTTTACGAAATCCGGATTGATGTTTTTCTTAACATTTTCATCTGCGAATACATCAGAGATGTCTTCCACCTTCTTGCTGTTCAGCTGCGTTTCTGTAAACTGGCTCTGCTGTCCCAGGTTGTAATAAACGATATCGGAATATTCCCCTTTGCTGTTTTCCTTGTTCAGAACTGCTGGTAAGTCCTTCTCAAAACGAAGCTCAATCTTGACATCTTTATTTTTTGCTTCGAATGCCTTCGCCATTTCCTTCCAAACTTCTTCACCGTTTCCTCCAGAGAACGCATCAAATTTAACGATACGTTTTTCGCCGTCACTGCCAGAAGATGCATCATCCTTCTTGCTGCTGCAGCCTGTAACAACGCTTGCGGCCATTAACCCTACACAAGCAAGTGCTACCATTTTTTCATAATGAATTTCCTCCTTCATCTGGATATGTTTTCCATACCTAAATATTACTGAATGTAAGCGTTTTATGCAATGCATATATTGTTCTGTTTTTTATAGATATTGCTTTTCAAACAATAAAATGCAAGAAACTGTAAATCTTTTCAGAAATCACGTTTTTTACATTTCTTTACATTCAAAGACAACCATCATTATATAAGATAAATCGAAGAAAATAAATAGTATTCATACAGTTATTCTTCGATACAAACAAAAATACAAGAAATTTTAACAAGAAATACCAATTTACAAGAACTACATATAAATTAAATTCCTTTTTATTGATGCTGTATATGAAGTCAGTACTTATAAAATAGCTGTACATGATGAAAGAGCAGGCTAGCAACAATCAGAAATCAGGTGACAAATTGTTTGTCAGAAACATACAGTCAGCAGGCTGCACAAAAGCATAGCCGCTTTTTCGCACGACATTCCACACCCTCCGGTTTCCATTTTTCCCATTTTTATTTTTGTGTCAAAATCGTGCTATACTATAGATAGAGAGGAGGGATTTTCATGAAGTACGCCAGCTATCTCTATTATCTTCTATATCCGTATCTGATGCTGTTATCTCAATATCCTATTCATACCGCCTATAAGAACATGATGCAAACATATGATTTCACCGAGTACTATCTCGTCTTCAGCACTGTATTTCTTCTGACTGGTATCTCCGTATTCCTCCTGTATCACTGTTATCAAGCGATACAGCCCCGTATACGCTATGGAATTGAGCTTGTAAACCTCATTCTTTTCGGCTCGTACGTTTACAGCTTTTTCAGTGGGAATCAGCTTCTCCCGGTATTCTCCATCCTTCTGGTCAGTGACTTTGCTCGGGGATTGACCATGGTGTACGCCGGCTTTACTCTCTGTGATGTTATCAAAGGCGCCATTTCAAAAATTCATCCTGTTTCATAGTATTATCATACGGTATCCGCAGAGGATACCTTTTTCAACCTGCAGGTTTCTTGTCCAGTTTTTTCATATAATTGCCACAAAGAACGTTACACATTTCCTTTTTCCACTCTTTCCTATATAATGAACGTTAGAAGGTGAAATTATGAAACAGAATGTGAACGTACTATTGATTGTCTGTGATCAGTTTCGCGGGGATGCTTTATCCTTTGCGAACCATCCGGATGTTAAAACCCCTTATCTGGACTCCCTGGCTGCGGATGGTGTCTTTTTCTCCCATGCTTATTCAGCCACGCCAAGCTGTATCCCCGCACGGCCGCCCTGATGACGGGAAGAAGTCAAAAGCGGCATGGACGCGTCGGTTATCTTGACGAGGTGGAGTGGCGTTATCAGCATTATATGGCTGAGGAATTTTCAAACAGCGGCTATCAGACGCAGTGCATAGGCAAGATGCATGTACATCCTCCAAGACTGACCTGCGGCTTTCAGAATCTGCAGCTCCACGACGGTTATCTGGGCTGTTATCGCAGCCTGAATATCCCGCACTGGATGCATCAGGATGTCAGTGATGATTATTTGCAGGATCTGCGCAATGTGCTGGGAGAAGATGCAGACATCAATACCAGCGGAGCGGAATGCAATTCCTGGGTAACGCATCCCTGGATTTATGAAGAGCGCCTGCATCCGACCAACTGGGTTGCAGATAAAAGTATTCGCTTTTTAAAAACACGGGATCGCACCCGGCCGTTTTTCCTCATGTCCTCCTTTGTTCGTCCGCATCAGCCATTAGATCCTCCTAAAGCATATTTTGATATGTATAAGGATAAAGAGCTGCGCTCACCGGCTAGCGGTGACTGGGATCCGCAAAACGGAGCAGGTGCGGCTGGCAGAATTTCAGACTCCATATACGGCTGCTGTGATGCTGCTATGCGAAAGGATGCCATGGCCGGCTACTATGCGGCAATCACCCATGTCGACCATCAGCTGGGCCGCATCCTGACTACGCTGAAGGAAGACGGCGTCTATGACGATACCATCATCCTGTTTACCAGTGATCACGGAGAGATGCTGTTTGACCATAATTTATGGCGCAAGGTCTTTCCATATGAAGGAAGCACCCATATTCCGTTCCTTGTGCATATCGGTAAGCATATAGCGGATATCGTACCACATACTATCAATGGCATTACGGAGCTGCGCGATGTCATGCCGACGCTGCTGGATCTGTGCGGGCTGCAAATCCCTGATACGGTGGATGGATGCTCTTTGAAAGGCTGTATCCTGCAGGAAGCCGAATCTGTGCGAAGCTATCTGCACGGAGAACACAGCTTTCACGATAAGCTCTCCAATCATTATATCGTCACTCAACAGGATAAATTTATCTGGTACAGTGAAACAGGCGAGGAACAGTATTTTGACCTGAGCGGGATCCGCAGGAAACACACAACGCCATCCTGGATGAGGAGTATCAGTCACGTATAAGCGAGCTTCGTGGCATCCTCATTCAAACACTAGAGAATCGAGAGGAAGGGTTTAGCGACGGCACCAGACTGATCTGCCGCAAGGCACAGGACATTCTACAGAATGTGCATGATTACTAACCGCAGGAAACTGCGGTTTTTTATGCCCTGGGCAACTTGCTGTTGATACATACAGCGGTATGATGGATAACGTGCTGCATATCTGTTTACCTTGAAGACCTCACCCTCATGATAAAGTCCAAGAGCCAAAGCAGCCACAATAAAAAAACAGGCGCGGCATGCATATGAATGGAAAGCACAGGCAGCCTCCTGTACAAAGCATGAGTAGACAAGAGTAGGGTATTCCATTGTACGGATAACAACCAAGAAGGTCTGCGCCGATATGGGTTCCTTCTTACTTTAGGTGTTGGAAAAGGGAGAATTCAACTTCTATTGATAATTACAATAGTGTTACATTCTCCCTGTTTTAAATTTACCCTCAATTGAGTAAGAACTTCGATATCATCACAGACATTTTCCAGCTTTCCTACGCATGAAAACTGAAGCACATGGTATCCGAGCGTTTCTACCGTCCTTTTTTCACCGGATTTTTCGGCTTGTAAATACGGAAGATAACTCCCTCTGCCATATTCTCTCCGACAACCTCATAGCCATTGGCACTGACAACCTTTGCCACAATCGACAGACCCAGACCGAATTTTCCGCCCTTTCCCATCTCATACGGCTTAAACAGCACCTTCAGGCGATCCTCATCCATACAAGGTCCGTCATTGGAAATGGTCAGACCCTCTTCCTCACTCAGATGGATATCAATCGTTGTTTTCGCATACCGCAATGCATTTTCAATAATATTCTCCACGACTACGCGCCACGGCTCTGCCAGTCCATCAAAGTAAACCTCCTCCAGATTTGTCAGGATCTGAATATCCGAGCGGATGAATCTGGTGTTCTGCACAACCGTTTCCACGATTTCCTCCATATTGGAGCCGATTCCCTCACAATCCTGAGAAATCAGATATTCCACGCGGTTCATGAACAGCAGGGAATGTACCTTCTGTTCCAGCCGGTCGGCATTTTCAATAATAACATCGACGCTTTTCTCCAGTGTATCATACGGATAAATACCGTCCTTAATACTTTCGCCGTAGCTTTTGATCGTCGCAATCGGTGTTTTCAGGTCATGGGAAATATTGTGAATCATTTCTTCCTTCGTCTTTTCCTGCTTGCGCAGCTCTTCCCGCATGCTTACAAGTGCATCCGCCAGTTCACCGATCTCATCCCGCCGGTTTACACGCAGGTCCGCATCCTTGCCAAGCTTGACACGTTCGATATAGTTTCGTATCTGATTCAGGGGGTGAATCAGCGTCAGTACCCACATCATCATAATGATGAAGAAGAAGCCGACAACTATCACCGTGATATAGACAACGCTGTTAATCAGTGAGTTCTCCAGCTTGCCCATATTGTCGCTGTACATCTTGCTAACCAGCAGCTGGTCATCTGCCACCTTGTAAATACTGTAGTAGGAATCCCGATCTCCGCTGACCTTCTTCACGATCCCGTGATGAATCTTATCGCCTGCCGTATAACGGGCATTGATACTCAGAATGTCCTGTGCAATGGCTTTCCATTCGGAGCTGTTCAAATCCATATCCGAGGTGTTTTTACCTGCCAGCGTAACATGCGTGGCACCATCCAGCGTCTTATCCACCCGCACCATAAAAATATCGATACCGGCTGCGGAGTTGATCAGCTGGCGCTGTTCATCATTGGTACTATCACTCATAGCCCAGCTTTGCAGCGTCGAATCCAGAGTACCATACATCTGTTCACGTATCACGGTGGTCACATTGCCGTTGATGTAGACAAAGAAGAAGACCGCAAAAAATGTGACAAAGAAAAAGATTAGGGCAAACAGCTGCTGTGTCAGTGACAGCCGCTTGACAAATTCATTAAAACGCTTCATTATCCTAAACGGTATCCGTAACCGTAAATGGTATGAATGTTCAGATTCGGAAGCTTCTTACGCAGTCTTCGCAGCGTATCATCCACAACACGGTCACTTCCGAAATAATTTTCCTCCCATACACTGGTCAGAATCTTATCCCGGTTGAACGCCATTCCCTTGTTTTTGATAAACAGCATCAGCAGATCAAATTCCTTGGTTGTCAGATCGATTTCCACACCGTGATCAAACACCTTGCGCTGTTCCTCATCCAGCTCATAGCCGTCCACCATAATCCGGTTGTTGTCATCCTTATAGACGCGCTTGATGACATTGTTTACGCGCAGCACCAGCTCCTTTGGGGAAAAGGGCTTCGTGATATAGTCATCGCTTCCTTTTTCCAAACCGATGATACGGTCAAATTCCTTATCTCTGGCAGACATGAAAATAACAGGGATATCCCTCCCCTGAAGGCGGATTTCCTCAATCAGATCAAAACCGCTCTTGTCATCCAGCATGATATCCAGAATCCATAAATGCACATCATCATCCATTACATGCGCACTTGCTTCTTCATATGTATAATAAGAACGTACTTCATAGCCTTCCTTTTTTAAATACTGATTCACCAGGTCGTTGATGGCCTTTTCATCCTCGACAACGCAGATTACTTTCTTCATTAACATCACCTCATACCCCTATTTTAGACTAAATTATGTGAAAAAAAAAGCTATTTTTCAAAGTAGCTGCTTTTCACATGGATTTCTCACATTTGCCGCTGTGTTTCCACTCAATTTCCGACATTTCTCGACATTCCCGGGAAACGTAAAAAGACTCCCCCAAAGGGAAGAGCCTTTCACACAATATGTTATAGTCCTTTTTCTTTAATGAAATCCACAATACGGTTTACATATTCCGCACACAGTGCATCGGTTTTGGCTTCCACCATAACGCGCACCAGCGGTTCTGTCCCACTAGGACGAACAAGGATTCTTCCCTCGTCACCAAGCTCCTGCGCTACTGCATCCACTGCCGCAAGCAGCTCCTTATCCTCCAGAGCGGCATGCTTGTCATGTACCGGCGTATTGATCAGCAGCTGCGGATAGATAAACAGATCTGCACACAGCTCCTTCAGGGATTTCTTTGTATCCACCATAATTTCCAGCAGCTTCATCGCAGTCAGAAGACCGTCTCCGGTATTCGCATGAGCATGAAAGATGATATGTCCGCTCTGCTCACCGCCGATGGAATAGTCATGCTCCTTCATACATTCAAACACATATTTGTCACCGACAGCCGTCTGCTCATATTTCAGACCCTTGGCCTTCAGTGCGTGATACAGACCAAGGTTGCTCATCACCGTGGTCACAACGACATCATCGTGCAGAATTCCCTTATCGTACATATAGCATCCGCAGATATACATCGTGTGGTCGCCATCAATCAGGTTTCCGTCCTCATCAACAGCAATCAGACGATCCGCATCTCCGTCAAAGGCAAAACCGACATGGTAATTGCCTTCCTTCATCATACTCTGCAGCTCCTCGGGATGTGTGGAACCGCATTTGGTATTGATATTGATACCGTTTGGCGCAGAATGAATCACCTCAACGGTTGCCCCCAGCTCGCTTAAGGTTTCCGCAGCACAGCTTGTTGCACTTCCGTTGGCAAGGTCCAGCAGAATGTTCATGCCAGTTAGATCCATCGGAACAATTTCCTTCAGCCAGGATTCGTACAGCTCCAGACCTTCCTCCCATTCGATCACACTTCCGATTTTCTCATTGTGTGCAACTTCGATTGACACTTCGTTGTCGATATATTTCTCAACCTCCACCTCAATCTCTGGATTCATTTACAGCCGTCTCCATTAAACAGCTTAATACCGTTGTCATGGAATGGATTATGACTGGCGGAAACCATGATTCCACAGTCGAAATGCTCCTTCTGAATCAGACAGGAAACCGCAGGAGTCGGGCAGACTCCCAGCAGATATACACTTGCTCCGCAGGATGTGGCACCAGCTGCCAGACCCATTTCAAACATATCGCTCGAAAGCCGTGTATCCTTTCCAATCAGAATTTTCGCATGACGGTTTTTTCCATAGTACCATCCCAGGTACTGTCCGATTTTTACCGCCATATCCAGTGTCAGCGTATCATTGGCGCGTCCTCTGGCACCATCTGTTCCAAAATATTTTCCCATATGTGTTACTCATCCTTTCCTATTCGTCGGCTACACTGCCTGTCGCAGTCACCTTAACACTACCATTCTTCAATACGTAGGTTGCCAGCTTGTTCTTGCCCTCTACGATCAAAGGCTGTTCATACGTACCTGCCTTCTCAATCTTTGAAAGATCGACATACACCTGCAGCTCCTCTTTCTTGATTTTGCTGATGATATCCTTCGCTCCCTTGACCGTTACATCTACACTGGAGGAGCTTCCCTGCGCAACCGTGAAATTCAGTCCGTCAATGCTGTTTTTAAAGGCAATCGGCACATCCCTGATGACCCGCTCCTTCGTATCCGTCAGCTTGATGGAGATGTTGGCAATATTGCTGGAAATCTTCGTTACACCGTTCGGCATAATGATCGGCATGGAAATCTCACGATCGCTCGTCAGTGTAGAGGCCGGTATGGTAATCGGTATCTCGTTAATGTTATCGAGCACAGACTGCTTCGCATAGATTGTCACATGATCCTTATCCAGCTTATAGGATTCTATTGATTTATCATTTGGAATCACACCGGTTGGATTCAGTGTGATCGGTACGTCTTTGCTTGGTTTGGTTACCTTGACACTGGCTTTCAGTGTATCCGGTATAATGTCCACCTTCATAAGGTTTCCATCTGCATCATATGCAACGATGTTCGCTTTGGTTTCAAAATCTGTTTTCACATCCTTATCCACCTTGATCAGTGCTTTTACAAATGCAATTTTATCCAGGGTATCGCTATCGGAGCGAACCAGAACCTCACCCTGCTGCAGCTGCGGTTCCCCCAGGTCATATATGGAATCCATCTGCTGGCGGTTGACGAAGTCATAGCGACGGTAAAACGCCGTATGGATTTCTTCTTTATCGTAACAACGACGGTGGAAGGCTCCAGCACAACCTCCACACGCGCAGGCATCGCCTCCGTTGTCAGCTTCACCTCATGCGTGCCCTCGGTCAGATCGGTCATATTCGCTATCACCTTGAAATTCTTCTGCTGTTTAACGCTCTTGATATCCGTCAGATCTCCGATGATGCGCACCTTGACCGTCTCCGGCAGACCGCTTACCTCATAGGCCTGATTTGATAAGACCTGAGATACCGGAAATTCGCCCAGATCCTCAGCACTCTTCACATTCTCGAGAAAGTTCGCCCCCTGGGAATTAAAGGTCACGTAAAACAAAATAGCCAGTATCAGCGCAACGACCTTGCCGTGCTTCTGATTAAACAGCAGCTTATCCAGCCATCCGCTGATCCAGCGAAAGAACTTGCCGACCTTGATTTCCACATTTGCATAGGTTCTGGCAAACGTCTGACTCTTTTCGGCAATCGCTTGGCCAGTTCGGTCTTACCTTCCGAGCTTAATTGTGTTT